>ENA-UOOA01000034-UOOA01000034.1-human-gut-metagenome-genome-assembly--contig:-P61old-NODE-34-length-277609-cov-8.321854_pt1 | contig 277609 bp, 235 predicted proteins | sample MGYA00242467_ERZ724014 | MGnify/ENA metagenome assembly ERZ724014
AGCACATAATATATACACATCAAACAAATTTTTCAAACAACTTCTTGTCGCACAGGGTCATCAATAATTACAAGATCGGGACGGATAGCCCTGCCTTCCGCATTTTTTGCTTTCATTCCGCGAATTCTTCCGGTGATTCCTGCAACTTCAATGACAGCACCTGAAGCCGGACTTCCGGCAATCGTAGGAAGTGTAATGGCTTTTTCCGTCCATGATATGCGCGTGCGGACACCATTGTAAAGCTGTCCATTACATCTGTTCGCGATTCCTTCGAGTTTTTGAATGGGAAAGACTACCTCTGGAAAGTCCTCGGACAACAGCTCATTACATTCCAGTTCGATCTTGATATTGTCAAGTATCTGAACAGCCGCATCTTCACTGGCTCCGATTGGAACAACATACAAACGGTGTCCGAATAAGGTCGCCCAGAGAACGGCACATTCGCAAAGTGTTGTTTTACCGCTTCCGCGCGGCATTGCCAGAGCGAACAATCCCCCTTTCAGAACCGCCGTTTCAATTTTTCGAATGACAATTAAATGATCTGGCGACCAGCCAAGATAAAAAGTCATTGGGAAATAAGTTTCGCAGAAAAGTTTCAGATTACTTCGGCACTGTTCCTTGCGAACCGGATCAACCACGGTCGGCAGTTCGCCGATATCGCGTCCCATGACAGACGCTTCGGAAGACCTCTGACGCGCCGCTTCCTTCATATCGTCATAGGTTCGCTTTTTGACAGATTCCTTCCTGAAACGATCTTCAATCTGATCAATAAACCATGCGGCATATTTTACCAGATTGATTGTCTTTCGTTCACTGTCGCCGGCAATCCGGTAACCTGCCTTAACAAGATGTCGTTCAATGGTCCGGTCTGAAATCACTGATCCCAACGACCTGTCGGAATTCAAAATCGCCGCCGCATCTTTCGGCTTCAGTCTTGTCAGATTAGTTGCCATGCGTATATTCCTTTGCCAGCCATGCGGTAAAAATAATCAGATTCAGCGTGCCGTCCGGATTCTGCGGCGCCCCGTTTGCAATATATTTGAGTATAAGCATCCTGTTAATTTCGGAACTGCCGCTTTTCTTCAGCAATTCAACAAAATCATCAATGGACAGGGCGGTCGTTTGAATCCGGTGTTCGGCAGGCATGCGCTTAAGCCTCCGCAGGTGTCAGCGCACGCCAATCACAACCTTCTCCATATTTGAACTCAGCATAACGTTTTCGGATAACGTCACAATAATGTTCATCGAGTTCCATAAGATAGGCAATTCTTCCTGTTTGTTCTGCTGCAATCAGAGTTGATCCGGATCCGCCGAAAGTGTCAAGCAGAAGATTTCCCCGCTGTGTGCTGTTTTTGATCAGATAAATCAAAAGGTCAACCGGCTTCATTGTCGGATGAACATCGCTCTTGACAGGTTTAGGAAATTCAATTACGCTGGTTGCAACTTCTTCGCAAACGGCATTTGCCTCAATCACGTAAGTCTTATTTCCAATCTGGAGTTGATACTTCCCGTCATCGCGTTTCACAAACGGATTGTCTTCAAGATTGATTACCGTTGACTGTTTGCGATCAGAAAACCATCCGTGTGGAGCGCCGTCTTTCCAGCCATAAAGACAGGATTCATGCTGCCATTGGTAATCCTGCCGTCCCATGACAATGTTATTCTTAACCCATACCAGACATTGCCGAAGATGTAAGCCGGCGTTAAGTGTCGCCTGTCGAAAACTCAAACCCCAGTTGTCTGAATGGAAAATATAATAACTGGAACCTGATTTCAAAACCTTTGCTGCCAGCGTAAATGAGTTTATAAGAAATGAATCAAATTGAGTTGCCGTCATGTTGTCGTTTTGAATTTTCAATCCGCTTTCAGATTCATAATCAACATTGTAAGGCGGATCTGTAATCCAAAGTTCAGCTTCTCTGCCGTTCATAAGCCGGATAATATCTGCCTGTGAAGTGGAATCGCCGCACATCAAACGGTGGTTTCCCAACAGGTAAACTTTTCCTGATACACTATCGGATTCAGTCGGAACATCTGGCAGTTTATCAGGATCAGTTTTTCCATTGAGAACAGGATCACTGTCTTTCAGCATTTGTTCAAATTCTTCATCACTGAATCCGAGGTCTTCCATACTGAAATTCATTTCTTCCAATTCGGAAATTTCAAGCTGGAGCAAATTGAAATCCCATTTTGCCAACTCACCAGTTCGATTATCCGCCAGTCTTAATGCCTTGATTTTTTCCGGTGGTAAATCTTTGGCAACATGAACAGGAACACGCTTCCAGCCTCGTTTCAATGCAGCCAATCGTCTGACATGTCCAATAATAATTACGTTCTGTGTATCAACCACAATAGGCTGGCGCCAGCCGAATTCTTCAATGCTTTTTGCAACTGGTTCAACAGCATCGTCTGTATATCTGGGATTGTTCTCATACGGAATCAAATCCTCTACAGGCATCCAGATAATTTCCATTTCAGGTGTTTGTTCTATCGTCTTTGTTTCCATTTTATAAAATCTCCTTTTTTTATTATTTGCTATTGGAGCCCGTCGCCCCGACAGCAAAAAGAAAGTGTGTCAACCTTTCCGGCTACTTCCCACGTGGTAGATCGCGAAAGATGCGTGAGGAAGGACCCAAAAGATGAACCAGTTGATTTCCCTTTGAGTCTGCCGTCATCTTACCGTCATGTTGTCCGTCATATTTTACAATGCCGTATTCCATTGCGACAGGCTTCAATACCCTTTTCATGATACCTCTGATCTTGGTATATGATAGACCATGCCTCTTGATGATTTCTTTTTGAGACTCTCCTTTGAATATGCTGGAACAGATATCACGTTCCGGTTGAGGCAAAGACGTGATATAATCCATGATATCATTAGGCATTTGCATTTCATATTGCATCTCGAAAAGAGGTGGTTCATCTGAGGTAGACATCTATATTTCTGGCTCCATCTATGATTTGGTTTTTGTGCCGGTAATGATGTCTTATGATACTTGACTTTGAGCTATGCAGAACCATATTGATAAATGTCGCAGGCTTACTTTTCTTGGCATTGTATTTATTTGCATTCTTGACCAAATAAATAATCATTTCCTGCTTGTAATCTTCCAGATACATCCATCTTCGTGTCAGTGTAGCTATTTCAATTGCACGGACGGATGCGGTCTGGTTGATATAATCCCAATGTTGCTCTACAAATCCCATGTTCATACCGCCTTGTTATGGCGGCATTATATACCGTCTTCCGAAACATCTTGCATGATTTCTGAAAAAAATTGATATTTTTTTTAGAATGGAATTTCATCGAACCCTTCTGACATATTCCATGCTGCCAGAAGCGCCGCCGACTTTACCATATCCGGAAGCGGTTCATACTGGAAATAGCCTTCCTGTCGATAAACCAGCAGCCAGCGTTCCACTTCCGCATACGGCGGTATGTAACCTTCAACTTTCAGAATCATTTCATAAATCGAAAGTTGCAGTGCATAATGATAGAAATTGCAGTCCGGCACATCAAACGTCGGGTAAATGATGCCGCATTTTCCCTTGAATCCTTCTTTTTTCAGCGCCTTGATCCGTTTCCAGTCGAAGATGATATACTTGCGATCATTGGCTTTTGCCAGCAGGTCAATGCTTCCGGAAATGCGAAATCTGGGAGAGAAAATAATTTTTTCCGGCTGTAACTCGCAGAAGTTCGCCTGCATTTTGCAAACTTCTTCCCATGCTGCGGCAAAACAGATCCGTTCCTCTTCATTCCGCGGTGAATGCATTTCATTGAATCTTCCGAGTATCTGGCGTTCACAGTTTTCATGCATCCATGTTCCGGAATCACTTGCCAGCTTTCCAGCCGCCTGCCATTCCTGAATATATTCCTGCGCCGGGCGTCCTGTTTTTGCAGACTTCATCGCAGCAACCTTTTCCGCATCAAACACTTCAAATCCTTTGTGCAGAAGCTTTGTCCCACTGGTGTATTCCCTGCCGTATTCATCTTTGTAACAATGATTCTCTTCTGTGAATGTGAGTTTCAAACCGCTTGGATGTATTGCAATCGTATCGTTTGGCATTATCTGTAACCTCCTGTTTCATAACATCTTTTCAAATAATCTTCATCTGATTCTCCGACCAGTCTGCATAAAAGCGGCGGTGCCTTATGTGCATTCTGATTTTTTTGCAGCCATACCGCTCTCCGGCGCCATTCTGCAATCAGTTCCTGCCGTCTTTGCGGATAAGCAATTTTGATTTCTTCAAAATAACTTTGCGTTTCCAGATCAAACTTATGCTGATTGCAAACCGGAACTGATGCTCTTGCCGTAACCATTTCCCTGCTGACTTCATTGACTTCCATAACCACCTCTTTTCATCTTGCTCCCGTGCTCCCGTAAAAATCTCTATTATGAGTACCTTATATATATAAAGACATTATATTAATGTAAATTATATTATTATATATATTTTTATAGGAGCATGGGAGCAAGATATATAACCCTTTGAAAATAATGCTGTTTGTGAAAACCGTTTCCAGCGGAGCAACTGCCGGAGCAATGAGGAGCGAAGGGCGCAATTTTGATAGTTTGCTCCCATTGCTCCCGCGGAGCATTGAACAATAAAAATGCAACCTGTACATTTTCCGTTTTGCTCCCTTTTGCTGCTCCCGTCAAACTTCATGTTTTTTCCACGACTTCTTTGGCTTTATTGGTCCCGTTCATTCCGATGATCCTGACCTCTTTTTCCTGTTCATAATTCCACATGATGCCATGCCGCCTGTTTTCACCATGATGCGGGTATTTCATGATTTTGGGCGATACTCTGTCCAGCAGTCCGATCTTTGAATAATTCCGGATCGCCTGTATCGGTTTGCGCTCCATCCACGTCTTTCCGCTGAGCCACATTTCAATGACGTCTGACCGGATGAAAATCCTGTCGTTTTCCGGGTCCAGAACCGGCGAATACTGCGGAACTTCCACCAGCATGATATTCTGCCTGATCGTCTCCTCGATGCGCCTTGCAAGGTCTTCATCAACGTTTGCCTGCGCTTTTGTGCCTTCGAGGAATTCGGAAACCTGCGCGAACATCGCCGGCGACTGGCAAGCAGCCTGCAACACTTTGACTTCAAACTCCGGGGTTCTGGTTTTTGGAAGAATGTCAAACTGCCGGTGATTCTTCAGCATGTCGATAATATCGGCGAAAATCAGCATCCGGTTTTTCTCGATGTAGCTGTAAATGCGCTCTTTCCAGGTGGCGTCCGGCGTCGGTTTGCGGAGCATGATGAAGAATGCCCTGCTTGCGATGTCGGTGTCCACGGCGGCGGCATTGATCGTTACAACGTAAGTCAGATTGTTCGGGCGCGACTCTTCCCCGCGTCCGAAAGACGGTCTGCCGCTGATTGAACTTGCCGTAACCAGTTGCGCCAGATTCGAACTCTTGAGTTCGCCCTTGACATTGTCCAGCAGGAAAATCCTTCCGAGACGTCCGCTGGTTGAAATGAGCCGCTTGACCACTTCCCCGTAATTTTTCTCCAATTCGTAAGGCGTGACGCTGATCACTTCCCCGCCGAGATGCCCGTGTCCGTAGAGTTTGGCGACCAGCTCCGGCAGCGTTGATTTTCCGGACCCCTGACCGTCCAGGGAATCAATGATCCACATCGGCTTGGAAACTCCGGGAATGTAGAACAGCGGCGACATGACGAAAGCCGCGATCAGCGCCCGGTTGACCTCGTCCGCGGGATTGAAGAAATCGACGAACTCCCAGAACGCACGGTGCGCATCGCTCGGCGGCGGAATCGGAGGATGCGCGTAAAACACATCGGAACGAACCGGATAGTCCGGCACATAGGAAATCGCTTCATACTTGACTGCCTTTGCCCGGAGAGCCTCGAAGAATTCGCTTTTCGTGACGCAGCCGTCATTGCGGCACCAGTCCACTTTGCAGTTTGTCTTTTGCGCAATCCAGGAGAACAGCTCGTCGGTGCGATGAAAAAGATTGATGCTCCGGCTGTCGCGGTCCTGATCGAACATCACGTCGCCCACGCAGAACGGCGCTCCCAGAAGTCGTGTATGAAGATCGTCCACCAGCGCATTGATCAGCCGCGGATTCTTCTCCTTGATCTTCCGTCTGCCGATTTCCCGTTCCTCGACGGCATAGTTCTGGAACGGCTGCCTGTTGGCTTCCTTTGCCCGTTCCAGCGGTCCAGGTTCCGTGTAAACATACTCCGGCGCCGCCTGAATCATCTCCAGCAGGGAATTCCACGTTCCGCCCTCTTTCTGAAAATAATCGGTGACGTCGCCTTTCGCCAGCTTGGAACACTGAACGATCTTGATGCCGCCGGCTGTTTCATGCAGATCCGCCGCAATCATTTTCGCGTGCTGCCTTCCGACGTCGTCATTGTCGGGGAGTATGATCGTATTCTTGCCGCGGAACACCTCCGCGTATTCATGACGCCACTTCTTCGCTCCGCCGCAGACGGTGGTTGCCGGAACGCCGATCCGGATCAGAGTATCGGCGTCCTTTTCGCCTTCGACTACGACAATCCAGTCGGACTCCGTAATTGCCGCGAGATTGTAAAGGATCAGTTCCGCATCGGAAACGCCCCAATGCTTCGGCGTTCCCTGAACAAACTCCTTCGGCTTTGACGGATGTTCCATGCGCACAACGAAATGGACTGTTTCACCTTCCAGGTTCCGGTATTCATAGCGGCATACTTCATGATATCCGTCTTCGATCAGTTCATCGTAACGCGATTTCCTGACGTTCGGATTCTGGCGGAGTTTGACTTCCGGCAGATTCAGGTAGTTGCCGAGATATTCCTGCGCCTGCTGGAGCGCCTCATTGGATGTTCCGCCGAATTTTGCGATGGCGCAAAGATCAAGAATCCCGCCGCCTTCCTGCCTGCCGTGATCATACCACGTGTCCTTTGTGAGAACCACACTGGATTCCCGTGTCCCGTTCCGCCAGACCGCCGCGCAGCGGTTGTCGGGACCTACTTCCGCGCCGAGATGCCGCGCAAACTCGATGCAGTCGCCTTTTGCCTTGATGTCATTGAAGTTGTAAAGTTTCATGCCGGCACCTGATTCATTTTTTCGTTAAGGTCAAGAGTGATATCCTGCTGGAACAGGATTCTTTTCTTCTGTTTGCGTGCCTCGTTGATTTCGATGACGGCGCCGTTGGAATTCTGCCAGCCGTCCAGAAACACAACCACATCCGCCTGCGCAAGGTCTTTCAATGCCAGTTCGATGTATTGATCATACGTGAGTCCATTGGGCTGGCGTGCCGGATTCAAGACTTTGCACCGATATTCTTTTTCGATCAATCCGGCGAATCCGTAAAATGCCGGATAGTTGAACAATGGTTTTCCGGACATCGGACCTGCAATATAAACGGTTTCATGCTTCTGAATCATGATGCTTTCCTTTCTTTCTGAATCCATAATGCGATACATTCGCGTTTGAGTTTGAGGCATTGTTTTGCTGAATGCTCCGAGATGTGCCATGCCTTCCGGACGGAAACTTCTTTCCGGCGACCGCGCACTCCGGCGCATAACATGATCTTTCTTCCTGCAGGGAAATCTCCGGTTTTCAGTTTCCCGGATTTTATCGGGATGTAAAGAAATACCCGCTTTCCTTCAATTTCATCCATTTCAGCATTGGAAATTACCATCCGAAAAGGTTTTTCCTGCGGTACAGGATCCTGGCCTGTATTCGGAAAGACCGGATTCTTCAGGAACTCTTTCCATGCTTTTTTCAGGCAGTTCGCCAGCAGATGTGCTTGCAATTCGCCGCGGGAGATAGACCCTGCGTTTTTAGTTTTTATGCCGCAGAGATATCCGCATCTCATGCAGAGCCTGATATTTTCCAGTTTTTCTCCGTTTTTCTCTTTAAGGATAATGGAAGGATTTCCCTTTCCGATTGTTTCAAGGCAACCGAAGCATTCATAATTCTTCCGTCCTCGAATTACTGTTTTCATGTCAATGTGTGTTATCATATTTATCTCCTCGTTACGCATTGTCCGGATGGCTGGCAATTGCCGCGTATCCGCTGCATTGCAATGACAAGATTCTGCATCATCTCCGGGGCGAACGGATGTTTCCGGTTATAAAAGATGGCGGTTTTCAGAAACTCCGCTTCGCCTTCGGGATCGTTTCTGAACGGATGTTTCTCTCCGAGACACTTCCAGCAGACGTCGCCGTTTGCGATGGTCGCGCGGCCGCAGACCTTGCAGATGATGCGCCGTTTTCTTTTGCTGGTTTTGTAATACCGCTCCAATGCCTGCGCGTTATAGCATTTCCTGCAAAGATGTTCACGTCTGCACTCTTTCGGCAATGCCGTGGCGCCGCAGATGCGGCAGACGCGCGGCAGATCGCAAGATCGCGAGAGTGCAAAGTTGCGAGGTGAGGCAGACGCATCAGGCGGGACGGGTGATTTTTCATTTTTCATATTTTGCCTCCTCCGCATTCCACGGAACCTGCCGGATTTGGAGTTCCGGCGGGAACTTTGCGATGTCTTTAACGAGCTCCCCGTCAATATCAAGCTGTTTAACGAAAACCTTGATACCGGCTTTACGGCACTGCCGGACGATGCTTTCGACCCATTCGAGCTTGCACGGGCGGCGGTTCGGTCCGGACTCCGCGCCGACGACAACCCAATCAAACGGCAAATCTTCCGGAGCGATGTATTGCAATTGCATATCAATCGGACCAAGCAGAGGCTCCAGCGACAGCCAGGCGAAACCCATTTGATAAAGATTGCGAAGCTCCTTGATCCGGATATTGTATCGGTCCTGATTTTCGGCGGTAGTCCCCAAGTTGATACTGAGGTTGAAACATCCGGTCGGGTATATTTCGCCGAAGCGTTCCGGGCGTTTGGTCAACACCAGATTCACGGCGCGCATACTCAAAGAGCCCAACCAATCAGTAATTTGTTCCTCGCTGTTCCACTCCCCGAAAATGTCAGTCATGTTGCCGACAAACACCACGCCGGAACGCGGCGGACGTTTCTGCGTGGTCGGGCAGTGCGGCGTAAATCCGCCGTCTGCATCACGCAACTCCGGGAAACGCTCCGCCATACCCTCGGCGTAACAATTCGCGCATCCCTCGGATACTTTCCGGCAGCCGATCACCGGATTCCATGCCTTGTCCCAATATTTCGCGCCTTTGCCCCATTCATCAATCATATTTCACCTCGATTTCTTTCAGTTTTTTATACGCCTTATATGCGATTGCCGCCATCTCGTCACAGGAACAATCTTCCGGAAAATGTGTAGCTGTATAATCTGCAAGTGTTTTTAATGCGGCTTTCGCTTCCAATAACTTCAATTTCGTTGTTTCCTGCGGCGGATTCGTGTTATAACCGTTCCACCATGCAACAGCTTCTTCCGGCGTCGTAAATTTCGGCGTTGCAACTTTATCACACACCGCACATTCAACGAGATAAAACGGACCGTCAAGTCTGAGCGTCGGAGCTCCATTTTCTCCGCATTTGCAACAATTCAGAATGTGTATTTCACTCATTATCTCACCTCAATTCTTATTTACCATTTTTTTGTAAATATTTTTCCCGCCAGATAATGCCGGCGCGGAAAGCCTCCGGCAGAAGTCCTGCAATGATTTCCATTTTTTTGATTTTGTCGATTTCAGATTTCAGCTCCAGAAATGACAAATAGTATTGGTCATAATCGCAGAGCAAACCAAAAGCACGACGGGCTTTATCCATGTCTATCCCGAATGTGTGTTCAATGCCGAAGCATAAAATCTGTTCCCGGATTTCTTCCGGAACCGTATCCCAGCCCTCACCCCCCAGCCATTCCGTCAGTCTGCTGCAAAAGACATAATTAATGTGCTCTTTATCGGTAAGTTCCTGCCAGTCCGGAACAGCATAGTCATACGGGCACAAAGTCGGCTCAATCACATCATCATCTCCGTACCCCGATGGATCACGATTCAAAGATTTGTCGCATTGATGCAGACATGGACCCATATCACATGCCTTGCATTTGAAAACAATATGGTTCATGGTGTCTCCTTTCAAAAATAGCGGTTTTCAATCATTGGCGGCATCGGGGACTGGAACAATCCGAGCTGTCCGCGCATGGGTATGGGGACAATATGCTGTCCGTGCCGGACTGTCCAATGATACTTTACTTCCGGCTGCGCCCAGATGGATTGGCTTCTGCCGCAGTCGATCAGGTCAACCCTGCCGACAATCGCGCCGAATTCATCTTCATGGTCCATGATTGCGGATTCATTTACCGATTTTCCGAAACGGATGCCGAAGTGTTCCACGGCTTTCCGCCCGGCGGCGAGTGTGGTCATTGTTTGAGCCAGCCACACCAGCGCATCCCAATCAAAGGATTTTCCGGCGTGGATGTAGAGCGTTCCCCGGTAATTGGTCTTCCAATTACGGTTCTCGACGTCTTTCAGACCCTCGCAAATCAACCACGCCCACGGCTGGCGGACGGACAATACAGTTATCGTTTTCATTTCAACTCAATCCCTTTCAGTTTCAGCCACAGCCAGAGCGCACAATCGGATGCGCTTTTCCCATTTCGTGTCGACACATTACAATTACAGGAACAATGCCATTTCCCGTTATCACTACGCCATAACACCGGTGTATCCAGTTTCTCCATAATTTCATCCGCTGTCGGCGCGGAATAAATCATCCCATCATTCCGGAGTCTGGCTGTTTCGTCCGAATGACCGGGCAGGAGGCAGATAAAGCCGCAAATACGGTCATATCTCCACACCAGCGCGGTATCCTCAAACTCCCCCGCCGGGATGAGCTTGCACAGTTCAAGGCTGGCGACGATTTTTTCAAGTCCTATACCCATTCCTCTACTCCTTTCAGGGCTTTTTCAGCATACCGTTTGATTGTCAAAAATTCCACGCATGACGGCGCGGGAATCCTTTTCCCGTATTCGTCATTCGCGAATTCTGCAATCTCTTTCAGAGCCTTCCGCAGTCGCTTGTTCTCCGTTTCGAGCTTCGGCTTTTGATCTTCAACCGCACGCCAATTACATGATTCGTCTCCGTGAACACAGCATACAACCGGAGCTCTGCCGTCTGATTCGTGTGTGCATCTGTGTGTTTCCCCATTGTCACATTCACAAATGTATTTTGTCATGTTACCTGCTCCTTACCGGCATAAGGATGTATTTTGCATGTTCAGACTCAAAAACAACCGGGGACTGATTGTTGTTAAACCGGAAATGGATCGTGTCCGATTTGAGCATATCAAGTCCATCGCGCAGAAACTGAACATTAAAAAATCCATCAAATGAATCTTCAAACGGTTCATCCGAAAGCATCCGGTAGGAATTGGACGCAGATATATTGCCGTAAACATCATCCGCAGAAAAATGGACGAACGGGTTATCAATCCGGATCTTGATATTTTGCATCCCTCTGGATACGGAAACACTGTCCAGCATCCATCGCCACGCAAAAGCGGAAATCGGCAGTGTGTTCTTTAAGGTTTCGGGAACCACAAAACGCCAGTTCGGGAATATCCCGTCAATCAATTTGAAACTGCAACTATATGTCTGCTCGGATTGATGAATCAAAGTCAAGTGCAATCCGTCAAGGTAACATCTGAATTCCGAAATGTTCAGTTTACTGAAAAAGTGTTTCATGCGCTGAATATTTTTCCGCGAAATGGTCAGGGAAGCAGGCAGGTTGCAGTTTTTCAACAGCTTTGGAACCGTGCGGACAAACAGCCGTTTTCCGTCTGTCGTCGCGATAGTGAAATCTCCGTTTTCCTGCTGTTCTATGCAGGCTCCATACAACATCAGTCGGGTATCATCTATTGCAGTGCAATGGGAAGCATTCGCAAGTTCGTCAATCAGACTTCCTGCGGCATGAAACTTTATGGCATTTTCAAAACCGATTTCTTCCGGATAATCTTCCACATTCATGATTTTGAGTTCTGCTTTCAAACTGCCCGACCGAATTGTGATGGTGCCATGTCTCATCATAAAAAATGCCGTATGTTCCGATCGGATGTGCGGCAGAAGCGACGCCAGACTGCCGAAGGGAATTGCAAGCCGCGGGATTGCATTCGCTAATTTTCCCGTCACCTTACGTCCGGTATATTTGAGAGTCGTTTCAAGGTCTGTCACTTTCGCACAGAAGTTTCCGGAACAGTCCGTCTGAATCAGCATACAGTTCAGAATCGGCAGCTTACCCTTTTTCGGGACAATACCCCTCATCCGTTTCACGGCTTCACGCAAATCTTCCGTTGCAACAATCAAGTCTGCTCCTGTTTCCTGTATTTCCGATTCTGCCGCCGCATCCATTGCGGCGAAAGCGTTCTTCCTGATTTCTTCTTTGTTCGATTTATTCATGATGTTTTCTCTTTTTTACTTTCAAAAGTTCGATCAGTTCGATTCCGTCTCTTTTTGCAGAGACATACTACAAGCATAAATGATGCAACAAGCAAGTTGAATATTATCAATTAGTTGCAACATTTTTTATCTCCGCGAAATCAAAGAGAGTCATGGCTTCAAGCTCTGCTTCAAGCCTGATCAGATAATCTATGCCGTCCATGTAATAGCCATGATTCAGCTCTATGCCATAACCGAAACGTTTCAACTTGACTGCCCGGTAGGGAACCGTCATAATTCCGCCGAAAGGATCGAATACGGTTTCACCTTCGTTGGTGTATCGGTTGATGACTCTGTCCACAATATCGAACTGGAGCGGACAAATATGCTTTTCCAGATTCTTTTTAACCTGTTCGCCGTTCAGCGTGCGCATTCTTATGACATCGTCCCAGACATGCTCCGTCCGCGCCGGAACACGGAATGCCTCAAACTTTGCCGGAAGTCTCCCGCGGCGGTCCATGCTTTCCGCGATTTTTACATGTTCCTCATAGTCATAGACTTGATATTTCATCCGCTCATAGAATATTGCATTGACCTGTTCCAGCTCGTAATTCTCCAGCTCGCTTTGCATCAGAATCCGGTTGCCGGAGCTGTTCCATTTCGCCCTGGCGTCAATCTGCCAGCGTCCGCGGGAATAGTCCGCCTTCGATTTCTTGACACGCACATCGGAATATGCTTTCGATGTATCGCTCGGCAGTTTGCGGAACAGCAGAAGATACTCCGGGCAGCCTACGCCCATTTTGGACCCATCCTTGCAATTTTCGCTCCAGCCAAGTCTGTAAGTCTGATTGTTCTCCGCCACCACGTCCGTTTCAATCGTGATCCGCCCCATGTATTGAAAGCCGTGCTTCATGAAATGGAACACGGTCATATCTGAAAACGGGTCCAGCGTCGGCATGCCGCTGCCGGTCACGCTGCCGAACAGAATGCGGTCTTTGACATGGATTGCAGCGACACGACCCGGAATCAGAATCCGCAGCAGTTCCGGAGTCAGATAATCCATCTGCCGGAAGAAATGACGGTTGTTCAGCGTATGTCCGAAGTCATTATAACTCGGTGAATACTCGTAATGATTCGAAAACGGAATGCTGGTCAGGATCAGATGAACGGAACGGTCCGGAATCGAGACGATCTCCTCGACATTGTCGTTATTGACCGCGATGAAATGTTTGCCGCGCATCTCCTGCCGGTTGCAGCCCATTGTCCGCCTCATGCCCGCCCGGATGGAGTCGGCGGAAAGTCCGTATTTCCGAATGATTCCGGACATGACTTCTCCGAGTTCATTGTGCAGTTTCCATTTCTCCAGCAGGATCTCCCGGATTCCTTCTTCACTGTCCGCGTAAATGATGTGAATATTTACTTCCCGCGTCTGGAGAAAACGGTAGATACGGTGGATCGCCTGAATGAAGTCGTTGAATTTGCAGTCGATTCCGACAAAAATCGCGTCGGAACAATGACGCTGAAAGTTGCATCCGGAGCCGGAAAGAACCGGTTTTGTCGCCAGATACTGAATCCTGCCGTCCGAAAAATCAATGACGTTCTGTTCCCGTTCTTCCAGCGGCTGTTCCCCATACACGGACACGGCTTCCGGAAGAACGGCTTCAATCGCCCGGCGCTCTTTTTCCAGGTGATGCCACAGCAGAAAATGCTTCTCCGGCTCTGCCTTGACAATTTCCAGCATCTTTCCGATGCGGAGCGGTATCGTATCGCGTTTTTCGCGGGAAGCGTCCGGCATGGAAAGCGATGCGTTATGAAAGAACTCCTGCTGTCCGTCGCGATCAACCTTGACTTTTGCCAGATGATCAATTTCGACGCGATGCCAATGGATTTCCAACGGCGGGAGATCATAGCCCTCATCGGAATAACCAAGATCGGAAGGCTTCCGGACAAAAACTGCCCAGCTTGCAACCCACATCCAGAACTCGCGTTCCTTATGCGGATAAAGCGTCAGGTCTCCGGCTTTTTCCGGATTGCGTTGAAAGAACCTCGTCAAAGCCTCTCCGGTGTCCATGATGCCAAGATATCCGGCGTAATGGATCAGTTCCTTGTATTCGTTCGGAGACGGCGTTGCCGTTGCGACAAATTTATATCGCACCTTTTTGCAAAGTTTCAGGAATTCCTGAAATGTTTTCGTTCCGAAACCGCGAAGAATCGCGGCTTCATCCAGCGATACCGCCAGAAACTGTTCCGGATCAATCTGCCCGTCACGGACTCTTTCATAGTTCGTTATGCAGTATTGTCCGGCTTTGGAAACTTCTTCATTCGTGCGGACATATTCCATTTTCATATCGAGCAGATCTCTGCCGTCGCGGATGAACTCCTGCTTCACTCCGAGCGGCATGACGATCAGCGTCCTGCATTCCGGATGGCGCTTGACAACCTGCTGCATAACGGCAAGCTGGATCAATGTCTTTCCGAGCCCGAACGCCGCAAAGATTGCACGACAGCCGCCGCGGAGTGCCCATTGGACGATGTCCGCCTGATGCGGTTTCAGACATTGAGGCAGATCATTTCGATCAACCTCAAACCCCTTGACCGGCGCAAGCGCCACTTTATTTTTGATAAATTCATGGTAACGGTCTATTTTATTCATTTCCATATCTCCCTGTAAATAACAATGAATAAAGCGTAAATCATGAGCAGTCCCCAAAGTAATCCGAGTGATATTCCGATCAGTCCACGTTTGAACTTGCTGGAACACATTTTGGAATCAATCTGTTCAGCAATACCCCGTCCAAGCCAGCCGGCAATTAAGAGATAAAGCACAATACAAATGAATGAAATAATCTGATTCATTATCGTTTTACCTCTAATCTGCGACATTTGGAACATTGTACCGGAAGTCCGCAGTAATTGACCGCAAGAAATTCATCGAATCCCAGGCAGAAATGTGACTGTCCGGGTTTCGCTTCCATCAGCCGGCGGTAAAAATTACATTTCGGAGAACATTCTCTGTGGGCATTTCTTTTGATTGACGAACCGTCTTTATGAATTCGGTCACCATATTCGTTTCTTACTTTTTTCAAGGAATGTTCAATTCTTTTTTTCATGGATTTTCTTTCCTTTTCGGGTGAGTGATTTGGTTGAAAAGTCTCTGGCTTTGGAGCACACGCAATAGAGCCAGCAGGGGGTAATATGGATATTGTCTCCCGTTTATGGTGAGGGTAATCTCCATATAACCTTTGGTGTATTCCAGCCTCTGTCGCTCATGCAACTGGAGCTGTCCCGCTGTTGATCTCTTCCGCATATCGCACCTAAAACTGTTTGTTTTCCAGACATAACATCTGCATGACGGTTTCTTTCTGCTTGATTGTCTGAATGGACCGGATCAGCGCGTTGTAGTCGCCGACGACGACACACTCTTTGCGCGTTCGGGTGACTGCCGTATAAACAAGCGACCGATCCAGAGAATATGCATCGCGGCAGATGCAGACAAGGAAGACCTTCCGGTATTGGCTGCCCTGCGATTTATGAACCGTCAGTGCATACGCGTAACGGAGATTCTTGCTCATTTCCTTGTCGAACAGAACCGTGTCTTTCACTTCACCGGTCAGCTCATCCTTTACGGGCACGTCCAGTTTCACGAAAATTTCATTGTCGCTGTTGACGGCGTGAACGGTTCCGGTGGTTCCGTTCCAGACTTGAGATTCCGCCATGTTCTTCGTATTGATGACACGGTCGCCGGGAACAAATTTTTCGGAATCGAAACGTCCGCGCTTGTCGCGATCGATCCGGAGCAGAACCTGATTCATGGCGTTGACCGTTGCCGCCTCGAAACTTTCATCGTCGCCGCGTTTGCCGTTCTTGGGACAGAGCACAATGTCGGACTCAAAATCAATTTCATTGCTCTGCGCCCATTCGCAAATGAGTTCCTGTACCTGTTCCGGTTTCGGCGCAGGAGTGATGATCCATTTTTCATTGGCGCTTTCCGCAAAACGATTCGGAACATTTCCGTTCCTGATCTGAGTCGCCGCCTGAAAAACCGCTTCCGTGTTCCGGTAGCATTTGGTCAGCGTCCGGACGGAATCCGGAAAAATCTGTATCAGGTCATGGAACGGCTGGCCATGTCCGACCGGTGCAAGCTGCGCCTGATCGCCGACAAGAACAAGCCGCGCCGGTTTCCGCTTGATGATCTCCGCAAGCAGCGCCGAATCCACCATCGACGCTTCATCAATGATGACGGCATAGCTCTCCATCGAACCTGCGGAAAAAATATTTTCTCCACGGCTGCCGAGAAGAAGATGAATTGTTGTCGCCTCGATTCCGCTGGCTTCCTTCAGCCGCGCCGCGGCTTTTCCTGCAAAAGCGCAGAGCTTCACCGTGAGCGCCGGATAAGCCTGTTTGATTCCTGCGACGATCATTTTGATGATGGTCGTCTTCCCGACTCCGGCGCCGCCGTTGATGATCGCGAACTTATGAGTCAGCGCAAATCGTGCCGCATCAATCTGGCTTTCATCCGGAATAAATTTCTCTCCGGATGCCAGAGCCGCCACATCAAGTTCGATCTTGCTTTCTTCCTGCGAGTTCTGCAAAATCGCCTGATAAATGATTTCCTCGCTGGCGTAATGCGACCTGAGCGCCATTGTGGAATATTTGAAAAACGGCTTCAGATCTCCGGATTCGAACATGGCGTTTACCTGATCTTTGATCAGCTCATCGCCGATGTTCGGGAGGAGTTTCTGGCAGGCATTGAAATGACTCCACATGTTGACGACTGTTGAACCGCTTTCGGTTCCCTGTTCCATCGCATAAGTGATTCCCGCACGGATTCTGCGCGGATCGTCGTCGGCAATGTCGAAGTTCCGCCGTATGTTCTCATCCACGGTTTTGAACGAATATCCGGAAAGCGATGCCAGACGGTAACAGTCCGCGTTCACGATGCCGGGAGCATCTTTCTCCCATGCGTCATAGGCGGCGTTTGCCATTCCGGTTGTGCAACCCTTGTTTTCAAGCCATGAGATGACTTCCGCGCGTTCCTTGTTCTTTTCGAATATTTCGATCTGCTCGATGAACCGGTCATAAGCCGAATCCGTCATTTTCCTGATTTCGCCGCGTTTCAGTTCGCGCCATTTCTCTCCGTAAAGCTTCCATATTTCATCCCTGATGTGCGGGCCGACGCCGGCTGCGCGTTCGCACACATAGGCAAGCTGGCTTTTGGCGTCCAGCGGCAGCGTGAGCTTCGCCGTCCGGAACTGGAACTGGCGTTCTCCCTTGTAAACGACATAATCGCCGACAAGGGACAGCGTTTCCATTTCCGAAGGCGTCCAGCTCATGGAGCCTTTGCAAATGAGCGTGGCTTCATCATGCGTCGCCCGGAAGAAATACCATTTCGTTTCCGGCTTTGCAAAAAGAATCCGCTCAACTGTTACTTCTATCTGCATTCTTTTGTTCCTTTTTCAGTTTTTCCGCTATCTGCGCATCCCGTTCATGGAAAATCCGGAGTGCAATCGCGGAACCGAGTTCCGCATTCCCCGCGAAGATTACCGAGACGTTCCGCAGAGTGAGTTGCGCAATCCGCTTCATGACAAACTGCGGACTCACTCTGCAATGTTCGTGATCCGGCGGAATGATTCTGCCGTTGCATGTGCGGAAGCAGAACGTTTCAAAGTCTGTTTCCACAACAATCACTTTCGCGGCAAACCGTTCCATTCTCTGAAGCTCTTTGCAGAAGCGGTGCCAGCCGCTGGAAATCGTTCCGGCGAAATCTTCGGCTGACTTCCGCTCAATTGCAAAGTTCTCCTCGTCTCCGAGCAGGGCATAGTCACCGGTTTTGAGCCCGCGGACTTCCACCTGCGTTGCAGGAAAGCTCCACGGGCGTTGTTCCCTAGTATCAATGACTATGACCATTGCATCTTACCTCTGATAAGGATTGCCGCCGTTGCCGTAGGGATTGCCGCCGCCGTTGTTGTAGGGGTTCCCCTGCGCAGGCTGTCCGTTCTGCTGAACCTGCGGCTGAACTTGTGCCTGCGGAGGCGGCGCCTGCTGAACCTGCTGATAGCCATACTGCGGCTGTCCCTGCGCCTGCTGCGGAGGCTGCGCCTGATACCCCGGCGTTTGAGCCTGTGCCGGAGCATGGTCTTTGTAGAATCCGCCCTGCTGCATTGCCGCCAGAAAATCCTGTTTGCTGATTCTCTTGGCTCCGGAGCCGCTGGCGTTCAGATACTTGATGTTGTAGAAGTCTTTTCCTTTTTTTGTGGTGACTTTTTCCACAACCGCGATGCAGGCCAGTCCGGTCAGATTGGGCAGATTCATGTTGTCATCCGTCTGTGCCATAAGCTGATCGAAATTCTGAACGTTGAATCCGATCTTCTGCAATGTCTCAAGCGTCATTTGCGTTTTGGTGTTCTGCGCGAAGTTGCCGACACCGGTCCGGTTGGAAAGTTCGCCGTTCCAGTAACCGGTATTTCCGGTCTCGTCTTTCACTTTCACAATCACATCGCCGATGACCTGAATTGCCTGTCTGAAACTGTTTCCCGCGGCATCTTTCTCCGGGTCAAATGCAAATTTGGGTGCTCCGATAAATGCTTCCACGATTGTTACGTCGAATTCGCCTTCTGTGTTGAACATGATGATGTTCCCTTTCTTTTTAATTAAGAGTTAAGAGTTAAGAGTTAAGAGTTAAGAGTTTTTTATCTCGCAATCTTGCAATCTTGCGCGATGTTCCATCCGGGGAAATAGAGGACTGTTCCAAGCCCCATACTGTCGCGGTGGGACACGGAGAGCATCTCGCCAAACTGCCGGATCAGATCAGGCATGTCAGCAATGTCCTGTAACACGTTGCCGATGATGCGTGCAACATCCCCGGAAAAACCGTAACAGGTCTCGCCATACATCCCGCGCCCGGAATACGTCAGATGCACATCTTCTGCATATTCCGCGATTACTTCGGCCAATGGTTCCGCGATTATCTTCTTTGTCATGATTCAGTCCTTTGCCTGATTTTCAATTTGTGTGATTACGATTACGGCGAAGCCTGCCGCTTCTGTCATGCTGATCGGAATATTTTGTGTCACATCAGGGCGTACTTTTTCCAGTATCTCATCGACGCGGATGGCGTATCCTGTCCCGATCCGGGCACCGACAAATCCCCGGATCATTGATCCAAGTTCGTAGTTGCTGATGACTTGTTTTTCCATTTCTTTTCTTTTTCCTTTTTTGGGGGGTGTTTTTATCTCGCAATCTTGCAACTTCTCTGTCTGATTCAAATCTCTCATTTTAAATGAGGATTCCGGAAATCCGGTTCCAGAATGCCATTGTGAGTTTTGCATCCTTGAGATTGTAAGTCTTGATCTGTTCACGGCCATCCGATGTTTTGATCAGCTCCGGAAAGTCATTGAAGTCAATTTCAATCTTGGAGTCTTCCGACAGGACGCGGGAGATGTTGTCCAGCTTTTCATAGTTCCCGAACCCACACCATACGGACATGGTATCAACATGGAACTCATGCTTGTAACGGTCCGTCAGTTTTGCCAGAGTCGGCATGTTGAATTCCTGCGGACTGATGCCGAGAATCACCGCACGCCGGTAAAGAAACGGCAGATCGAAATCTTTGCCGTTGTAAGTGACGATCCGGTTTCCGCTCAGAATCGTAAACGCCCGTTCAATCAGCTCCGTTTCAGCTTCATCGCTGTCTGCATCAATGCAGTATGCAGATTCTTCCGCATCACTTGCGACGGCAAACGCGCACACTCTGCCGTAAAGCGGATTCAATGTCATTTTGCGGATCTGTTCCGCGCGCGCTTCGGCTTTCTTCTCTTCGATCTTATACGGGTCCTTGAGATTGCCGAGCTTGATTTCCAGTTCCGGAAGCTTGTCGATCATCGAACCGTTCCGGATGGTTTCAATGTCAAATGCGATATCCATCATTCATTCCTTTCTGTTTTTGCGTCGGATTCTTTGAGATAGTTGCGGAATTTTTCTTCCAGCATATCGAGAAATTCTTTGATTGCTTCCATCCTGTCGAGGAAGGATTCACAATCTTTCGGAATTTCCATGCTTCCGAATTTCCATGCGTCGGCAAAGAACACGCATGACCAGACTTCATTTCTGCTTTTCGCATAAGTGAACTTTGCCTTGATGACCTGTTTTTTCGCATCCAGCATAAAATTGACTTCATCGCTTTTTGTGACACATCCGCCTTTAACGGTTGCCAGAGAACACATATTTTCATCCGCTTCTCTGGATGCCGCCAGCTCAAGCGGACCTTCGATCAGGATATCCTTTTCCGTTTCGCTGTGAAGCAGATCGGTCAGGAACATCCGTTCCGTGTAGGTGGACAGATCAGGCAGAAAAGCTGTCCGGCCGTAGTATTTCGCTTCAATCTTCATTTTTGCCAGCAGCCCCATGATTGCATCCACATCATTGGTGCAGGTCGTTGCGGCAAAGATTTTGTTCCTGAAAAACGCAAGCTCAATACCCTTGACGGAAAGCCGTGCATCGGAACTCAAGTATAAGATTGCATCTTCTTTGATGCTGCGTTTTTCTTTTTTAGGCACAAAATCCGTTTTGTTGAGTCTTTTGTAGGATTCCTCATTCCGCTGGATTGTCGCTTTCAGGAGTCCAGAATCAATGACCCGTTTTGCACAGCGAACATTCAGGACAAGAACATTGTCGATCAGGCAGCTTTCTTCGTTGATGTTGGTGTCGAGAAGCACTTTTCCGCTTGCAAAACCGATGTCGGAATCCGTAACGGCGTTCAGCGGTTGTGCGGCAAGCCCCTGCGCTCTCCGGATGATTTCCGCATCCTCCGGACGTTCTTTCACTGTAAGGACAGTGAGCGCGAATTTTCCTTTTTTCAAGCTCATTTCTTTTCCCTTTCTATCGTTGATATGGTGATTGTGTTTGAGGTTTCTGCGGCAGAGGCGGCGGAGGCGGCATGGTTCCGGCCGGACGCATCGACACTGGCGGAGGAGGCGCCGGAGCCTGCGGTTTCGGATTGCCGAATTTCTCGTTCAGGTCGTCCACATACTTCTGGTCATCGAACCTGCCCATAAAAACATCCGCTCCGAATCCCAGATAGCTGAGCGCCTTTGTCAATGTGTCCGTGAACAGCTTCTTGCAGGCGTCATCGTCAACATTGCCCTTGTTGCTTTCATACTTGACCGCGTTCGGAATCTGGAACTCTCCGCCCGGAAATTTGAAGACTGCATCCATGACAAGGAGCTTTGCGGATTCGAGAAACTGAAGTTTGTATTCCAGCTTCCACGTCGTTCCATACGGCCCCCACTTTTCCGTAGCGGTCTGAATGCGGTAATAAGCATCAATTGCCGTGAAGCTGTGCCGTCCGTCATTGGTCTGCTTCGTATACGCCGGATTCGTCGTGAACACGGCGTCCCAGAGTTCCAGGTTGCCGCCGTGAATATCCTGTGACTGTTTCACCATATTCATTTCCCGGCATCCTTGACACGACCGTCTTCAAGAATGATCGTTGCCCGTTCATTCTCTCCGACAATGGTTCCGATTCCCTGCATATTCTTTTCCGCAAGGAAACGGCTGAACTCATCCAGTGTTTTGCCGTCCATTGCTTCCAGACCGTCGATCAGGACAAATCCGCATTCCGGCTTTGCTTCCATGCAGATCGCCGTTGCGACCTTCAGGCGTTCCGCGCCGCTCATGCAGTCCCATTTCTGATTATGGTAGAGAAGTTCTCCCTCATCCGTAATGGAGAGTTCCGGAAGCGGCAGATCGGCTTTTTGCAGCGTGGCTTTCCTACGGCTTTCGATCTCGTCAATATTTGAAGTAAGTGTTTCAGACTCTTTTCTCAAGGCTTCGAGATTTGAAAGGGCAGACTTCCGGTTCCGATTCTGCAAGATCTTATCGTTGATCGCGGAAGCATGATTGATCTGCTCCGTGATTTCCGCCCGTCTGGACGCCGGAGCATTTTCAATTTCTTCTGCAAGGATACGCTTCTGCTCCAGCATCTGTTTCGCGGAAGTGACATTCGCCTGAATATTGGCTTCAAGCGTCTTGATCTGGCTGCGGAGACTTTCCAGCGTATCGGTCATGGAATTGTATTGTTCTTCCATTGCTTTCAGATTGCAGGAAATCGCTTCCGCGTTCCTGCGTTTTTCTTCCAGATCTTTTTCTTTTTGAGATTCCGCGTTCAGTTGTTCAATCAGATCGGATACCTGAATCTCTGCTTCCGGAACATCGCTGTGGAAGGGCATCATATCATACTGCGCCTGCATCCGGACGATGTCGCGGTTGATATCCGTACGTTTTCCACGTAACTGCTCCGACTCTCTTTTATATTCATCCAGCATTGTTTCCAGTTCGGGGAACATTTTAAGCAGAAGCTTCGTCTTTTCCTGATCATTGGCATTCATGAATTTTGAAAGATCAAGCGCAAACTTGCCGACGATCTCGTTGAGCATTTTCTGCCCGCCCTTCATCCCGTTCCTGTCGGTGATTCTGAGCTCGGCATTTTTCCCTTTGCGCTCCACGGTATAATCTCCGATATCAACCCGGATGTATGCGTTGCCATCGCCGTTTGTCAGTGCAGACGGCCGGAATGATTCTCCACCGAGTGCATACGCGATTCCGTCAAGGACCGAGGTCTTTCCTTCACCATTATTGCCGCCGATGATCGTCAGACCGTTTTCTGCCGGCTGGATTTCAACCAGCTTGATCCGTTTGACGTTTTCCAGCTTCAGCCCGGTGATTTTTGCCTTGCTTACACTTTCCATTTGATTTTTTTCTTTCTGGTGATATATTCACCGTTAGAGTTTGTTTTTATTTCATGCCGGTTGAAGCTGCAACTTCGCCGGCTTCTTCGTTTCAGCTGTTTTTGCTTCCGTATATTTTGTCAGAGATTCGCCAATGCATCTGCCTAAAATTTCAGAATGGATTTTGATCCTGTTGGCATCTTCCGGCGACAGTGTATCCTCATCCACAAAAACAATCCGGAGTTCCAAAGGGGTTTCCTGTCCTACTTTGCTTGGCATGGTTCACCACCGGAAAGCTTTTGGGCAGATGATCCAACCTGTGACGCAGATACCCGTAAAAATAACTGTAATGCTCCATATCGGGCAGTTTGTCCAAAGCTCCATCAATGTATTCATGATTCCAGCTCCTTGAGAACATCTGTCAGTTCATGCCAGCCTGTTCGAGTGCAAATATGCCATTTCCCATTTTCGAAGAGATAAAAATATTCCGCAGAGAGACTTTCCCGGCATTGTTTCACCATTTCATCTTTGGATGTGAATACTCGTGGTTCTATGAGTAATTCTTCTCCTTCCCTGGAAAATGTTTTGCTGGTTTCCAAAGTATTTTCCAAAGAACAGAAATCTCCGAGCTTCATTGCCATTTTGATCTTGTCTATGGTGTTGTAATTTTCCTGCAGGATGATTCCCAATCCTTCAGGATAGGAATCGCAGTGATTATAAACGACATGGACTTTTCCACCTTCCACGATACCGAACATTCCTCTTGTGCTCATCGCAATACCTCTTCTAAAACTAAAGAAATCTAAATTTTATTGGCAAATTTTTTTTACAACGATCATGTCTTTCTTTTTTTTGCGAATTGCATTTACCAGCAAATCTGACACGATCATCGACTTTGAAATACCGGTTTCATCATTTGTCTCATCGACAAATTGCCGTATTTCAGACTCATATCTGGGAACAATTGAATAAGTCAACGGACTTTTTTTATCTTTGTTTTCCTCTGCATCCTGCGCCATTTTTGATGATCTCCTTTCTTCTTGTTCTGGCTTTCGTCTTCTTTATTATAATTTAGATTTCTTTAGTTTCAAGGGTTGATTTAGTTTTTTTTAGAAAAATTTGAAGTTTTTTAGATTTTCAAATTGAAAATAGGAGCAGTGATAGTAACGTACAGCATGATAATAATCAAAGAGAAAGGTATTTTCTTATGGAAAATCTCGAATATCTGAATGTTTTGCGAAAACACATGGAACGCAAGAACCTGACGCAGGCGGAGCTCGCAGAAAAACTTGGTGTCTCTCAGGGAACACTTACTCATTGGTTCAAAGGCAGCAATGGAATCTACATGAAAAATCGCAGAAAGATTGAATATGTATGTGCTGATACGATCAAAGAGATGGCGGATATGGCGAAATCCGAAGAAGACAATGCACCGGTTGCACCTGGAACAATCCGGAACACTCCTGAACTTCGGGAATGTATCAAGGATGCCATGATGAAGCATGGTTTAAAGAATGCGACTGAACTATGCCGTTTTATTAAATATGATTCACCTCATACTATTGAACGCCTGTTGTCTGGCACTTTGAATTTCTTTCCTGATATGCTTTCTGCAATTTTTGCGGCGTTGGAGATTGATGAAAACAAAGCTCCTGTTTCCAATTCGGAACGTATGCTTCTTGATGTGATTCCTTACAAATGCGGTGCCATTATGACGCGCCCGATCCCCGTATATTCTCTTGCTCATGCCGCCAGTGGTTTTACTGTGGTCGATGGATGTATTCAACCTATTGAAAAATATTGGGAAGGTAAAGTGACGAAAACAACACCGGTGCCTATTGATGGCAGAGATTGGGCGGCCTTTGATGTGGAAGGTAATTCTATGTATCCAAAACTTATGGACGGTGATATTGTCCTTTGCGATAAATGCCGTCCGCCAGTCAATGGAAAAATTGTCGTTGTATGCTTCAAAGAGGATTATAAAGATTATACAGGTTCATGCGTCATAAAAGTCTGGCACCGAATCGGAGATAAAGTTCTTTTAACATCTTTGAATCCAGATCCTCAAAGTCGGAACTTTGAAGCGGATATCAAAGATATTGAATGGGCTGCCCTCGCAATAGAACGGAAAGGCTCGCTGTAACGGCAAAATGTTAAATAGTAGTTTCATAAAATAAAAAGTGCTATCTGATGAAGTTCACGCAAAACCACATTTACCTTCTGTATGCTCGTGTTTCACCGAAAGGTTCGTCATGGGATGCGGAGGAAACATCAATCAGTCTTCAGCTCGAAGATTGCCGGAATTATATTCTGACTCGCGATCCCGCTGCGGAATTTATAGAAGTCATAGATGAATTCAAATCAGGTAAAAATCTGAATCGGCCCGGAATTCAGCGGATTCTTTCCGAGCTGGATTTGACTCCTTGCCCGTGGCATACTCTTGTAGTATGGAACCTTGATCGTCTTTCCCGTTCGGTTGCTGATGCGATCCCGATTTTTGAAAAGCTTCGGGACAGGGGATGTGAATTCATTTCCATCAGACAGGATTATTTGAGTGCAACTGGAGCAATGGCACGTTTTATCCTCCACCAGACGATATTGATTGCACAGCTTGAACGAGAAACTACTTCCGAACGTGTCAGCGCAAAAATGAATCAGATAGCCTCGAAAGGTAAAGTGCCATTCGGATATGTTCCTTTAGGTTATCGACGTAAACAAGGTATTAAAAATACGCTTGAAATTGATCCTGAGAATGCAGATATTATTCGGGAAATCTTCTTGATGTATAGAGCTGGCAATATGACGTTCCAGAATGTTCAAACTCGATTTCCAGGTAAAATTAAAGATCGTCAATACCTTTATCGTATCCTTCGGAATAAAATTTATAAAGGTATTTTGACATATGCAGGGAAAGAATACCAGTTGGAATGTGAACATATCATCTCTCCGAAACTTTTTGATGAAGTTAATCAGATGTTGGAGTCTAATGCTGCATGTTATAAGCCTAAAGTCCGTTTAGGCGCACAAAAATATAAATATTTATTGGCGGGATTAGTAAAATGCCATTGCGGTCGTTATATGTCTCCGGCAAGTGCAATAAAAAAAGGTATCCGCTATTATTATTACAAATGCACAAATGCACTATGTGGCAATGCGATCAATGCGGAAAGACTGGATGCTGGTGTTTTGGAGCAGATCCGGAAATTATCTATCAGTAAAGATTTCATCCAATCTAAAGTTGCTGCTTATCAAAAACAGGAAATGGAACGTCGAATGTCATTGCTGCCGCATGTCAAAACAATTCAGGACGATTTGAAAACCATTCAAGAATCGGAAGACAAGATCAAAGATATGTTTTTATCAGGCTTGGTTACACAGGAAAATAAGGATTATTGGAACAAGGAATTGTTATCAGTCCGTAAATCCAGGGAAGAATTGGAACAGAAAAAAGCGGATATCGAATCTGCCTTGAAACCAGCAGATGAAGAGCTTTTCAATACAATTATGAAAACAATGTCCCACTGGAATGATGTGCTGTCAAAACTGCCCGATAATTATTCTGTCAAGAGAAATCTTGTTATGGCGATTCTGAAAGATATTCAATGTATATCAAAAGGCAAGTTTGATATCAATGTGGTTATGTCTAAGAGTATAAAATGGTGCGCCCACAAGGACTCGAACCTTGGACCCAATGATTAAGAGTCATTTGCTCTACCGACTGAGCTATGGGCGCATCTCTTATTTCAGAGAATGCATTTAATATACCCGAACGGAATAGAAAATCAAGGCAAATTCTAAAAATTATTTGATTTTTTATCCGGAAAACAACTGAAAACAAGAAGACGATTCCGTATGATTCGTAAAAACAGTTCCATACGGAATTTTCAAGTCCGTCATGCTTCTGCCGGCACCGCGGACACCGCAGGAGCGACTGTTCTATTTCCAGAATTGAATCGAAATATTCTGAAGAAAATAATACCAGATTCCAAAACCTGCCGCGGCACCAAGAATCAAAGCAAGAAAAACAATAAGGATTTTGGCACAGCCGGACATTTCTGCCGCAGTCTTTACTCCTTTTTCCTGCTTGAGGAAGCCGCCGACGACATCCACCGGATTCAACAGAGTCGTCACCGGAATTCGCGGCTGGCTCGTAAAGATGAGCCCCATTTTTCTGGAGAGGCGCATGCGTTTATTGAGAGCCCAGCCGCCGGCCTCCAGAAAACCCGCAACATTGCGGCGGTAGAGTTTGACCAGCGATACCACAACAACCGGTCCGCCGAAAATCAGCATGACGCACAAAAGAACACCGATCACGCTCCACAGCGAGATATTGTGCAACGCCTGTGCCATGAACGCAATGGAGCTTCCGATTGCCGCTAGCCCGACGCCGCCGCCCATCAGGAGCATGGAACCGCTGACTGCCGGTGTCTGCTGTTTGACTGCCGCAGGCGGATTCTTGGGATCGTAAGACTGTGCCTGTGCAACGGATTTCTCAAAACCGGTTTCAAACTCTTTGGTGCGTGCCGAGAAAAATTTGTCAATCTGTTTGCCGATGAAAGTACCGAACCGGTAGAACGGCATCCGCAGGGCTTCCGAGAAAGAGACCGGCTGCTGAATATAATCAATGACCTGAGCATCCCATGTAATTCCGTCCGGTGTGACGAATACGCCGCTTTTGCCGATGAAAAGGTTATACATATCACCTGACGTGACTGCAACTGCAAGAGTCATTTTCCGGATCGCTCCGACCTGCCCGGTGGAAACCTCGACATACATCGTGCAGATATTGCAGTTGACCGCCAGTTTCTTATGCGCCGCCACGTTGGAGACGCGGGTTGTCAGGGTGAAATGCCGTCCGTCCATAATCAGCCTGCCCGCCAGGAGCATGGAAGTGATCTCCTGATCGAACAGAGATTTCAGCGATACGTAATTATTCATGAACTCAAGCATGTGGCGCTGGTAGAGAATGAGCTTGCGCACATCCTTGAAACAGCCGATTTCATCCTTGCGCTCCGCATCGAAAGCGATCATTGCCGTAATCTTATCCGCAATATTTTCCGCCAGAAAATATTTGAGCCGGTCTACGGGAAGCGTGTCCAGGCAATCCGTGTTTTTCCGTTTGAGCCAGGCGTCATAGACTGCCAGTCCCGCCTTGACTGCATTCCATTCCTCCTGCGTGATTTCCTCTTTCCCCGGAAGAGTTTTTGCGAAGAAAGAGATCAGCCTGTTTGCCCAGAGCGGATTCAGGTCTGATTTCAGACGCAGCAGCGATTTTTCGTTCGGTTCGCAGACCGGTGCGGCATTCAGATATTTTTCCATTGCGGCGGAATCCATGATATCCAGCGGCGGCAGTGCTTTGGTCGTGTTGCCGGAGGACATGCGCAGGATGCCGCAGAAAGTGAAGAACTCATCCACTTTCGCCGCGATTTCCTGATAGATCCCGAAGACTTCTTTCGTAGCACCGCCGTAAGGCAGGATTCCAGGAACATTGAGAGGTTCCTCATGCCATTTCAGGTAGGCGTTGACTTTATCCGTGAATTGCGCCAGAATCTCCTGGTTGATGCCGTCGAGTCCGGAAATATCGGTGACTTTGCCGACACAGTTCATGGCGAAGGTTGCGAATTCCGCGACATCCGGATCGGGAATCAGGGAAGGGGGGATGACTCCGTCGCCGTTCTGGAGTCCCGCCGCCATGATTTTTTTCCGGTCGCGAATATCGGCAAGAGAGATTTCCCGCGGTTCCTCCGTTCCCGTATTCTCCATGGCGAGCCTGGCGGAACTGAGAAGCATTTTTCCCTCGGGCGTTTCATCGTTGATTGCCGAAAATTTCAGGATATCGGAAGCGGCATTGATTCCGGAGTAATCTTTCAGGATGTTCAACAGCCACGTGATGGCGCGTCTGGCTTCATCCACGCGGATTTTACCGTTGTTGTCGTCATCCATGAACGCGAGAAATTCGGGGTCGCAGGAAATGGAGTCGATCGGCAGGCTGGTCATTGCCCACAGCGCGGCGTCAAGGTCTTTGACGTGAGAGAGATCGTCCGCCGTTCTTACCGCGATCTGCCAGGAGTCGCCGACACGTTCAAAGCTCATCTGTCCGGTTGTTGAATTATTTTTCATCGGGGGAAATTTCCTGAAGTTGGGCTTGCTGTTTATTTTGAATGGTGCCGGAATACTGGATCAGCGTCAGCATCAGCAGTATTGTGACACCCTGTGCAATCAGGATGAGGCAGGATCTTTCATCTCCCCAGAGCAGCGGCATGGCGCCCAGTCCCGCAATGAGGCACAGAAGATGCACCAGAAGAACCGCGCGTTTGCGGGACATGCCCATATGGAGAAAACGGTGGGATATATGGTTGTGATCTCCCACATAGATCGGCTTATGGTTGAGGAGACGGATCACGACGACGGCAAGGGTGTCGAAAATCGGGACGGCGAGGATGAACAGCGGGATCAGGATCGAGAGGCGCGATTCCGAGACCAGCGGGTTGAAATAAGTGACCTTCGCACTGATGACCGCCAGCATGTAACCGAGAAAATGACTGCCGCCGTCTCCCATGAAAATTGATGCGGGGGAATGGTTGAAAAACCAGAACCCGATTGCCGAACCCGCGCAGCAGGCGCCGAGGCACGCCACAAAGTACTGTTCATTGACGATTGCCGCAGTTGTGAAGAACAGAAATGCGATGGATGCCGTACCGACGGCAAGACCGTCCATGTTGTCGAAGAAATTGGTTGCGTTGAAAATGAAAATGATCCAGAACACAGTCAGGAACCAGCTCAGAAACGGGAGGTCCATGAAAAGGGTGATATGAACCCCGCCGAAAGTCGCGGTTGCAACGGCGATGGCGATCTGCCCATACAGCTTGTGATGCGCCTTCATTGCATGTTTGTCGTCATATGTTCCCATGACGAGCGCCGCCAGCGCACAGAGAATGATTACGGCGAATTCGCGCAGGACCAGTTTGATTCCCGCGACTCCGGCAATGATATCCTGCATGGCCTTTTCCGGGAGAATGAACGTCACCGCCGCCAGCGCAGCCAGAATCGTAAGAATCCATGCCGAATACATGGCGACGCCGCCGAGGAGCGGAGTGGATTTTGCGTGAAGTTTGTGACCTTCGCATTTCGGAATGTCAAGGAACCCGAATATCTGGGCGATTTTCTGGCATGCCGGAGTCAGGATCAGCGAAAGTCCCAGCGCCATGATGAATACCGCCGCATAAATTTGTGCCCAGTCCAAAGGATCCTCCTTGAATCTTTGATTAACCTTGCGTTTTGCGCTGGACTACTTGTCCGGGAACGCATATATTATTACTATAAACCGGAAAGTGCTTTTATTCAAAGGAGTTTTTTGCTTATTATGAGTCAAATCAAAACAAAGTGTGTGTTCGGACCGATTCCCTCCCGCCGGCTCGGGCTTTCTCTCGGCATTGATCTGCTGCCGTATAAGACCTGTTCGATGGACTGTGTCTACTGCGAATGCGGGGCGACCACCAATCTGACCTGCGAGCGCAGGGAATATTTTCCGACTCCGCAGGTGATTCAGGAGCTGGAAGAAGTTCTGGCAAAACATCAGAAAATCGACTATGTGACTTTTTCCGGCGTCGGCGAACCGACTCTGCATTCCGGCATCGGCACGATCATCCGCCATATCAGGGAGGCGCATCCCGAGCTGAAAATCTGTCTGCTGACGAATGCATCGCTTCTGAATGAGGAACAGCTTGTGAAGGAGATTGCGCCCGTCGATCTGATCGTTCCCTCTCTGGACGGCTCCAATGACGAGGAACTTTACAGAATCAACCGTCAGGCGGCGGGGATTACTCTGGAAAGCGTGGTGGAAGGGATCATCAACTTCAAACGGCATTCCCGCGCCGCCGTCTGGCTGGAGATTTTCATTCTCCCAGGAGTGAACGACAGCATGGAGTCCGCGGAACGGTTCCGCGCGCTTGCCGCAAGGATCATGCCGGACAAGGTGCAGTTGAATACCCTGGACCGTCCCGGGCTTTATGAGTGGGTTCAGCCGGAGGACGATGCGGTTCTGGATCAGATTGCCGGGGTGATCGGGCGTTCCGTCCCGGTCGAGAAGATTGCCAGACATGCCCGGCGCGTTGAGAATGCGAATCATGAAGAACTGGATATCGGGAAATACAACGAGCTGATTCTCAAAACCTTGCGTTCGCGTCCATGCACAGCCGAGGATATTTCGGTTACGGTCGGGATCGAAGCTGACCGCATTGCTCCGCATCTCCGCCGCATGGAGCGTGCCGGGTTGATCGTTTCCGAGTCCGGTATGCGCGGCACCTTTTACCGTCCGGTGAAATAAAAGAAACGGCATTCCCCGCAAGATTCCGGAATGCCGTTTCTTTTCGGAGCCGCTTATTTCAGATTTTTATCCAGAGTTTCCCCGATCCGCCGACGGACTTCAGCCAGACGGACCGGATCAAGAGACGTTTTCCCGAACGCGGGGGCGATACTCTCGATTTCTTTTTCCAGCCGGGTGCGGATTTCAGGCGGGAGTTTTTCCATCAGCTTCATCATGTTGAAATCCTCGACCCCGTCACGGAAGTATTCAAGACGCACGGAATAAACCGGCTTGTCTGCGGATGGGTAAAGCAGCCAGACATGGCCGTTTTTTGCGAAGGTCCCGTATTTCCAGTTGTAATCCATGCTCCACTGGAGGAAGCCGGAGATTCCGCGGGAATGGCACATCCACGGAGTCAGGCGCGGCACGATTGCTTCCGTATCGGTGCCGAACGTGACCCCGTTCATGTAAATCCAGAACTCTTTGCCGTTTTTCCGGGAGTCCCGGACGATTTTCTGAGCATCCCTGCTCCACCAGTGGGACAGGGGGCCGACGCAAATGATGTCGTTGTTTGCCAGCACCTCCGGATCGGGGGCTGCGACAGTCATGAGACGGAGTCCGGGGGCATATTTGCGGACCATGCCGACTGTTCTGCGCATGGTTTCATAATGTCCGCCGGTCATTTCGTCCCAGAGATAAGCGAAGCTGTTTTGCAGTATGCCTTTTTCTTTTGCCTGACGATGGAAGCTTTTGAGGTAATTGGCAAATTTTTCCTCGAACTCTCCGGAATTGACATCCAGATTGAGAAAGTGAACTTTTTTCCCCGGTTTCCAATCCCATGCTCCGAGGAAAAGCCAGGGCGCCTGAAACATCGGCATCCCGTATTCCTTTATGGCTTTTTCCGCCAGACTGAAATCGTCCGGCATATGGAGTTCCTTGCCGTCAAAGTATTTGCGCAGTTCTCTCTGCCCGCCGTAATAGACCGTTCCGTTCATCCCGCATGCCGTGAGATACTTTAAAACCTCCTCACGGTCTTTCTGCGGAGAGTTCCAGAGCAGCCCGTGGGCGCAGTAAGCGGAACGCTTCGGAAGTTCGAAACCCCAGACTTTCAGCGAAACGGGGACTTTGCATTCTTTTCCATTGATCCGGAGTGTGACGTTCCCCGCATAGAGTCCGGGCGGAGTACCGGCGGGAGTGTAAACCGTCAGATGCAGGATGTTGTTTTCTTTTGCCGTCAGTTTCAGCGGCAGGCGCTCCGGCAGCGGCAGGAGCTTGTCCGCGAATTTCCGTTCTCCATAAAGAAGGGCAAGCGGGGATTCGACAATTTGATATTCCAGTGCGCAGGCTTGAAGATTCTTTGCCGGGATTTTATGTCTCCCGGAGGATGTCAGCTCCGGTAAGATTACTTTTTCCAGAACGGCGGGGCTTTCCGGATTCAGGACCAGTTGAAAGGATTCCCGTTCATTGGCTGCCGATTCCAGTTTGACTGCATTGACGGTTCTGTCCGGGCTTTCCGTTCCGGGATAGACACGTTTCATCGGGGATTCATGCCAGAGCCCGACACCGGGAATTCCGCCGAGTTTTCCCGCGAGCCCGGACGGAGCTCTGTATTCCGGCGCCGGCAGGCTGCCGGAGAACTGTGCCGGAGCCAGCTGAAAGCGTTCAGCCAGTTGCCGCGCCGCTGTTTTCTGCTGTTCCGTCAGGCTCCCGCCGTCGAGGAGTTGAAAATAGATTCCGGCTCCGAGTTTCATGCCTTTGTCGTAATAGGGAAGGGAACCTTGCCAGAGTTGATTGAAACTGACGATTTTGCACCAGCCGGTTTTCCGGTATGTCGGCATGAGCCCGAGTTTATGTCCGTACTTCAGCGGTGTGTTGATGTCGATCAGCATGAGGAGAGTTTTATCATATTCCGGCATGTGCAGCAGCAATGCGCGGGTGTTGACAAGATCCTCGCCGCCGGGGGCGGGCTTCGTCCGGAAGTCTTTGAGATTGCCGTTGTCGAAGGAAACGGACTGAATCTCTTTTGCGAGATAAATCATGGGAAACTTATCCCTGCTGAAATCCCGTGATTCTCTGGATGTTATGATATATTCCAGGCGGACGGCGCCGATATCGTCGAACATTTCCATTTCACGGGTGACGTCGTAATCCGCATTTCCTGTGAAGACGCGGACCATGTTGCCTTTGATTTCATATTTCTGCGGTTTCCACTTCAATTCGGACTGATCCTGATAAAAATGCTCTGTATTGCCGGTGCGTCCGTGATACCAGATCATGCTTTGTATTACAAGTCCGAGCGATTTGCCGTTCCTGTCTCTGCCGGTGAGATTGAATGCGTAGTTCCGTCCTTTGACGAGTCTTGCGGACAGCGTGCCGTTGTTCATGGACACATTGCCGTTTTGTTCTTTGATTTCGACTGCCGCCGGCGCCGTCATGGCGAGAAGCGACAGTAAAGTGATGATTTTTTTCATTGGGGAATTGCCTTTCATTATTTTTTCCATGAGATTGCTTTTATGTCTTTTTCATGAATTTATACTCAAGGGAAGCTGAAGTTTATGTTATACAAGGGGCTCCTTTCGATTTCGACCTCTCCCCTGACGGGGAGATAGGCTGAACCGGTATGTCCGTCTGCATAAAGAAACTGTGTGAAACGGTTATGGCTGTTGCGGGCAACTTTTTCTACTCCGGCGGATTTGTACAATGCCTGATTATCGTTCGCCATCCAATATTGAAACATTCCCGGAAATCCGTTGCTGTCGATGGTTAAGATGACTGCGGAACTTTGCTTCAATCTTGTGATCTTTCCGAGGGATAACCGCCTGTTCATTGCATAATTGCAAAAGACAATGTCCCTTGTATTTTCAATTGTTCTTGAATCGAACCCGTATGGTTTCTTTACCGATGGGCAAATGAACGGTTTCGAGTATGCCTTTTGCGTATTCCAGTTTGGAGAATATTTGAGTCCCAGGTTTGGTTTGATTGATGTCCACCAGAGAACATATTTGGCATTATAGCCGGTTCCGCTGCAGGGAAAACAGTCATTTGATTCCGCGATATAACCGGCAAATCCGATTCCCTGCTGTTTCAGATTGTTTGCACAGGAAATGGCTTTTGCTTTTTCTCCGGCTGCATTCAGCGCAGGCAGCAGCATCGCTGCCAGAATCGCGATGATCGCAATCACGATGAGAAGCTCTATCAGGGTGAAAATTCGTATTTTCACCCTGCGAAGTAAGAATGTCGAACCGGGAACACGGAAGGAAGAAGTAGAAAAACATTGGAACAATTCAACAATTGAATGAAGAAAGAAGGAAAGGGAAAACATTGGAATCAATGAAGAAGAAAGAGAGAAGGATTGACTGCGCGCTTTGCCGGAGACCGCTTCACGCCGCAAAGCCGGAGCAGACTTTGCCGGAGAAGTTATAAGGCAGAGCGAAACACCTCGTTTATAAAATTTTATCATCAACAGTTCGATCAAGGTGAATTTCTGCCTGCCGCCGGATTTTCCATGTGTGTCCTGCGGTGAAGAAATTCTGCGGAATAAATTTTTCATTTCCAGTCTCCCTCGGATTGTTATGCGTTATAATGCTCTGGTTGTGTCGCCTGAAACGAATTCCGGGCGAATCATGATTGTCTTGAATTCCGTCTGCTTCGGTTCCTCCATGACTGCAAGAAGTTGCCGCGCCGCTTCCCGGCAGATATTTTCAAGCATGGTGCAGACTCCGGTGATCTTGCCGAAGCGGCGGGCGGGGGTGTTGAAGGAACCGGTCAGGCTGATGTCCCGCGGGACCGCCAATCCCATTTTCTCCAGAGCCGTCATTGCAAATGAAGCACGATGATCATCAATGCAGACCAGGGCGGTGGGCGGAGACCCGCCTGTAAATGCCTTTTCCAGATAGGGCTGATAATCCGGCGTGGCGGGTTCGGATGCCAGCACGCCGTCTACAAAGGGACGCTGCCAGGTGATGCAGTAACGTTCTTCGACGGGGAGTCCCAGCTCCTTCATGCTTTGGAGATACCCTCTGAAACGTTCATCCGAAAGCTGATTTTCGATCTCATCGGAGAGGAAGCCGATCCGGCGGTGCCCCAGCCGGTGGAGATGCTGAACGGAAAGCGCACTGTAAGCATAGTTGTCCAGCGTGACAAAATCAGATTCCAGCGCCGGCGCCTGGTACTGGATTCCGACATGGGGCAGGGGACGGATGTATTTCTGCCAGAAACTGTAATCCGTGCGTCCGTGGAAGATGACGCCGCCGACATCACGGGACGCCAGACATGGCGGAGGCGTCCAGTCCATGCCGATCTGAGTAAGGAGTAAATTGCACCCGGCTTTCTGGAATACGCTGTTGAGCCCGGCATAGATCGGTTCAAAGGTGTTGCCTCCGCGGAAGCTGGATTCGCTCATCGCCGTGGAGAGGGAGAGGAAAAGAATCTGCCTGCCGGATTGTTTTCTTGTATGCGTCTTTGCTGTCCGTTCTTCAGGAGGAATGACGAAAGTGCCGCAGCCGTGTACCTTGCGGAGCAGTCCCTCCTCCACCAGATTGGCTAACGCCCTGCGCACCGTATTGCGGCCGATGCCGTAGCTTTCCATCAGCTCTTTTTCCGTCGGAATGGTTTCTCCGCCTGCCAGACGATTGGCCATAATATCCTGCCGGAGATCATTCTCCAAATCGGAATAAGCATTGGTTGTTCTTTTTATTGTTCTCATATCATTCCTGTTGTTCCTTTTTATATTATAAGACATTTGCTGATTTTGTCAACCCCCTTTTTTGAAAAAAGGAAAAAAATCCCGGATTCAGGGAGCGGAGGATAAATATCTGGATAACGTTTTATCCTGATGTCAGCCGTGGAGCTGTTTCTTGAAAATGGCGTTGGCGGCACAGAGCGTTACGGCGGCAATCAGGAACATATAGAGGAAAAAGCGCCACAGCAGGAGGAAGCCCGCGCCTTCCAGATAGATCCGGTGGATGATCACAATGCCGTAACGCATCGGATTGAGCATCGTCAGATACTGGAAGAAATCATTCATGCTGTCGATCGGGGTGGCGAGTCCGGAGAGCAGGGTGAACGGCATGGCGGTCAGAAACATCCCCATCATCGCCTGCTGCATCGTATTCGACAGTGCGGAAATGCACAGTCCCGCGCCGACCGCCGCAAGAATGAACGTGACGAGCCCGAGGTAGAGCAGGGCGATGGAACCGTGGAACGGAATCCGGTACCAGAACAGAGAAATCAGGAAGATCATGGTCATCTGGACGAGCCCCACAAGGACGTAGGTCGCGGCTTTTGCCGCAATGATTTCACTCGGGCGGTAAGGCGCGACGAGTAGCTGGTCGAAGGTGCCTTCCTCCCGTTCCCTCGCAATGGAAAGCGAAGACATCATCATGGTGTCCAGCATTGCCAGCACCGCCAGCAAAGCGGGAATCATGAAGAAACGCATGTTGTAGTTCGGATTGTACCAGGTGCGTTTCTCCAGTCTGATCGCCGGCTGCGGCAGATTGTGCTTTTCCCGGAATTCTGCATTGAATTCGCTGATGACGCCCATGGTGTAGCTCATGGCGATGTTCGCGGAATTCGAGTTGCGCCCGTCGAAGACAGCCTGAACCTCGGCGGGCTGCCCGTTCAGGAGCTTTCTTGTGAAATCCTCCTGAAATGTCAGCCCCTCAAGAATTGTCTTGCGGTTGATCAGGTCTGCCATTGCTTTCTCATTTGCCGGAGCCGCTTCGGGTTTGAAGATGCCGGAGCCGTTGAATCCAGCGAGCACTTCCCGCGCGGCGCTTCCCCGGTCGCGGTTGATGAAGCCGTAATTGATGTTCGTCAGGTCGAGTGTCGCGGCATATCCGAATATGATGATCTGGATAAACGGAGGAAGCAGCACGAAGACGCGGCTCTTCGGATTTTTGAAGATCGCCAGCATCTCCTTGCGGATCAGTGCGGACAGTCTGGAAAAGAAATCACTCATATTTACTCCAGTCGTTTCGGGGTTTTCCACCATGCCAGGCAGAGCATCAGGACGGCGATTACGGCGAGAATCAGGGCGTTCGGGACGATCACGCTCCAGATATCGCCCGCCAGAAACAGGGTCTGCATGAGCGTGACATAATAGCGTGCCGGAACAAGATAGGTCACCCACTGGACCGCCTGCGGCATATTGCCGATGTCATAGAAGAAGCCGGACAGCATGAATGCGGGCATGAAAGTGAAAAACAGGCTCATCTGGCAGGCGATGAACTGATTCTTGCTGACGCTGGAGATCAACAGCCCGACGCCGAGCATGACCAGCAGGTAGAGTGCGGAAACCGCCAGCAGAATGAAGACTGTCCCGCGAATCGGAACTCTGAACACGTAGCGCGCGAACAGAAGCGCGAGCGAGAGTCCGATGATTGCCAGTGCAAAATTATTCAGCGCCTTTGCCAGCAGGATTTCCCAGCTCCTGACCGGCGATACGAACAGGGATTCGAGTGTGCCGCGTTCGTATTCCCGCGCCATGACGAGGGCGGTCAGTTGGGCTCCGATGATGGTCATGATCAGCACTATGACGCCCGGAATGAGGTAATAGCGGCTGTCGTTGGCGTCGTTGAACCAGATGCGCGGCGCAAGCGTGACGGGGCCGAGTCCTGCGCCGTTCCGTTCTTTGGCAAGGTAGAGCTGGATCACATTTTCCACATACGCGCTCATCAGCCGCGCCTGATTCGCATTGACTCCGTTGACCGCAAGATACAACGTGACGTTTCCTTCATTGAGCTTATGGGAGAAATCAGGGGGAAGATACAGAACTGCTTCCGCTTTATGACTGATCATGCGTTCTTCCGCCTCGCGCGCAGTCCGCACGATGGAGGTCCGGAAATAGCGTGAAAGCTGCATCCGCGCGGCAATGTTGAGCGCTTCCCGTGAACTTTCAGGCATGACGACCGTCATTTTGATGTTGCGCACGTCCATGGACATGCCGTAGCCGAACAGGATCAGGAGCAGAAGCGGCAGAAGAACCGCCAGCGCGATGCTGCTGGGGTCCCGCCGGATCTGGCGCGACTCCTTGACCGTCAGCGCCGCGAGTCTGTGAAGTGTCGCCCTCATATTGCCGCTCCTCCCTTGCGTTCCTTTTCCGTGACGGCGATGAAGGCGTCCTGAAGCGACGGCGTGGAACCGTCCGCCGGTGCCGGTGCGAGTTTCCGGATTTCCGCCGGCGTTCCCTTGGCAAGCACTCTGCCCGCCATCATGATGACCATGGAATCGCAGAATTCCGCTTCGTCAAGGAAGTGAGTCGTAATGATGATCGTGACACCGGAATCCGCCAGCGCTCCGATTCTCTGCCAGAAATCGCGCCGCGCCCACGGGTCCGCGCCGGAGGTCGGTTCATCGAGAAACAGAATCTGCGGTTCGTGCATCAGCCCGCACGCCATGCTGAGGCGCTGTTTGTAACCGCCCGGCAGTTCCCCGGCGGGCAGGTCGATGTATTTTTCAAGCTGGAAATTCTGTATCGCCCATTCGATGCGCTGTTTCCTGTGTGCGCCGCGCAGCCCGTAGGCTCCGGCGAAAAAGTTCAGGTTTTCACGGGTGGAGAGATCGCGGTAGAGAGAGAATTTCTGGGCGACATAACCGAGCTTTCTTCTCGCTTTTGCACTGGCTGTATGCAGATCGACTCCGGCGACTTCCAGTGAGCCTCCGTTCAGCGGCAGAAGCCCGCAGAGCATACGGAACGTTGTGCTTTTGCCTGCGCCGTTGGGACCGAGCAGTCCGAATATCTCGCCCGCTCTGACCTGAAAGCTGACGTGATCCACCGCGACGAAGCTGCCGAAGGTGCGGACAAGATCCTTCACTTCAACGATCGTTTCATTTTTCGAGGTGTCCTGCTGAGCCGGATTGAAAGGTTGTCCGATGCCGTCCGTATCTGTTCCGTCCGGATGGAGATGAAAAAAGAGTGTCGTCATGAACCCGTCCTCGAAACAGGGTTTGCCCGGCTTCGGCGAGAGTTCTCTCAGTGCATGGAAAACTTTGCTGCCGGGGTCGATGACCCAGCGGATCGTCTGTCCTTGCACGGAAGCATGAATCGTCGCAGGCAGGTCGCAGAGATATTTGCGCAGACGCCGCGGTTTGGTTCCCTGCGGAACAGGGACATCGAAGGTGTATTTTGCCGCGGAATCCGCAATTTCCCCCGGCGGAGCGGAACGCAGGATTTCGCCTTGATACAGAATCAGCGCACGGGAACCGTACATCGCCTCGTCCATATAGGCTGTGCTGACGAGGATCGTAATTTTTCTTTCAACGGAAAAATGTTTCAGGAGCTGCCAGAGTTCCCGCCGCGAGAGCGGATCGACACCGACCGTCGGCTCGTCGAGCAGAATCAGTTTCGGGTCGGAAACCAGTGTGCAGGCGAGCGCAAGCTTCTGCTTCATGCCGCCGGAAAGACGTCCCGCAAGGCGTTCCGTGAATTTTGTCAGATCGGTCATTTCAAGCAGAGTAAGGAACCTTTCACTCCGGATTTCTGCGGGAACGGCGCGCATTTCCGCGCAGAGACGCATGTTTTCCATGACGGTCAGGTCTTCATAGAGCCCGAATTTCTGCGGCATGTAGCCGATGGATGACTGTACTTTTTCCGCATCTGCGACAGTGTCATATCCCAATACCCGGATCGTGCCGGAATCCGGCTGCAGCAATCCCGTCAGCAGACGCAGGAACGTGGTTTTGCCGGAACCGTCCGGACCAAGCAGGCAGAGGATTTCCCCTGCTTCGGCGGTCAGGGAAAAGGAGGTGAGGGCATGTGTTAATTCCCTGCCGCGGCGGAACGTCTTGCTTACGTCTTTCGCTTCCAGAATGACGCTCATATTTTTACCCCTGCGGATTGATGATGACAGTCGCAGGGGCTCCGAGCCTGAGCAGATTTCCGGGGTCTTTCACAAAGATTCTGACTTCATAGACCAGTGCGGTGCGCAGTTCCTTGGTCTCGACTGTTTTCGGAGTGAACTCCGCGACGGACGAAATGTAGCCGACCCATCCGTCCAGAGGCGTTTTGAGGGAATCAGTGTAGATTTTTGCCTTCATTCCTGTTCTGAGCCGCGTCAGGTCTGTTTCCGGAACATAGGCGCGAACCCATTTCGGATCTCTGATCGCAATCAGGAATGCGGGTTTTTCGGGGGAAGCCATGTCGCCGGGTTCAAGAATCCGGTTCCGGATTACGCCGTCCGCGGGTGCGGTCAGCTCCGTATCTTTGAGCTGCTGTTTCAGAATGGCAAGATCTGCCTTGCGTGCTTCGAGAGTGGCTTCGGCTTCAAGGATGTCTTCCTCCCGTGTCCCCGCGAGAAGCAGATCAAGCCCCCGCCGCGCGACTTTGGTCTTTCCCGCCGCGACACTGTAATTGGACTCCGCATCCTCTTTGGACTGCTGCGACTGCGCCGATGCCTCATACAGTCTGTTCTGCCGCTGGAACTTGATTTCCGCAAAACGTTCGACTGCGCGTTCTGCCTCAAGGATTGCGCGCGCCTGATCGATCAGTTCCTTGCGCGGGCCGTTTTTGCGTTTGAGCAGTACCGCTTCCTGCGCTTTGACCGCCGCTTCCGCTTTGCGGATGGAATTCTGTATGCGGACTGTTTCCAGTGTGCCGAGTTTGTCGCCTTTCCTGACAAGATCGCCTTCCTCGACAAGGATTTCTTTGACGCGTTCGGGAATCTGGAATGCCAGATTGACCTCACGGATATCCACATTGCCGTAAAGTTCAAGAGGCCCGGATTTGTCAGCGATCCGGTTTTCAACAAGATAGAACCCGGTTCCGGCAAGCGCAATTGCGACAAGGATTGAGACGATGATCAGCAGTTTTTTCCTTTTCATAAAAAGCCCCCCGCTTTTCATTTTATTTTTTATTTTCTTTCATGAGATAAGGACTGAATCCGAAATACCTGCATTCCCTTGCCATGACGAACGGCGGAACCACAGGCAGAGAACCGCGTATGAAAAACCGGGCAGAGGAAACAGTTGCCCGGACCTGGTACCGCCCGGTATCGCCGGAATTGATGACCGTCACTTGAAACATGGGGTCCAGCAGTCTGGGTGTCGCCAGAAATTTTGCGTCATAAGGGTCCAGAGTATATTTCGGGAGATCCGCGGTCAGCGATGGATAATCGGCGGAAGTCTGTCCTGCGAGAAGCCCGCAGTAGAAACCGAGCGAGGCGGATTTTTCCTGTGTCGGCTTGCGGTTTTCCCTGATGTCATTCGCCATCAGCATCCATTTGCTGTGAAGTGCCGGAATGAAAAGCACCGGCATCTGGCGTTCCGGCTCTTTTTTCAATGGATAAGTGATCCATCCTGACATGATTGCACCTCTTTCTTTACATAACCCCGATATAAGAAAATATAATTGCCGAATATGAAAAATCAACTCATTTTTTATAAAAAGAGAAGTATGAAATAATAAAAATTACTAAAAAATTATGTTTTATTTTCAAATGCGCTTGAATTTAACGGAAAAGATAATAGTTTATCTCAGGAACAGCCCCGAAAAATAAAAATCAGGAAAACAAGGAGAACAAGATGGCTGATTTAAAAGGCAGCAAGACCGCAGCAAATCTCGCATATGCGTTTGCCGGAGAATCACAGGCAAGAAACAAATATACCTATTTTGCGAGTGCCGCCCGCAAGGAAGGTTATGAGCAGATTGCCGCGATTTTCGAGATGACTGCGAACAATGAAAAGGAGCACGCGAAACTCTGGTTCAAGGCTTTGAATGGAATCGGCAGCACGGCGGAGAATCTTGCCGCGGCAGCCGCAGGCGAGCATGAAGAGTGGACCGAGATGTACAAGAATTTCGCGGAAGAGGCCAAAGCCGAAGGTTTTGACGATATCGCAAGACTTTTTGAGCGTGTTGCCCTGATTGAAAAGCGGCATGAGGAACGTTATAAGAAACTTCTTGAGAATGTGGAAAAGAATGAAGTCTGGGTCAAGATCGGGCCGCGCCGCTGGGAGTGCCGCAACTGCGGGCATGTTTACATCGGAGAAAAGGCTCCTGAAATGTGCCCGACCTGTAAGCACCCGAAGGCATTTTTCGAGATCGAAGCGGAAAACTATTGATTTCTGCAGCCTGTTTCCTGACGCGGTACAGTTCTACGGGCTGTGCCCGGCAGTGAAATCTGAAAGCCCTGCATTCCTGCGGGGCTTTTTTGTGTCCCCCCGGTACAATTAAAACTTCTTCCGCTGTTCCGGGCGGAAGAAGTTGATGTTGCATATCACTTCGCTGCCGTTGCGATTTTGTCGAGCAGTTTTCCCATTTCTTTATGAAGTTCATGGAAGACCGCCGGATTTTGTGTCACGACTACGGCGATTTCTTCCTGTGGAGTTGTCCAGGCTGTTTCGGAAACTCTTTGCAGGAGTCTTTCCCCCTGTTCCGCAAGTTCCGGATTGCTTTTACGGATTTCCGGGATTGTTTTCCGAAGCAATGTCAGGTATTCATAATCTTCGATTCCGTCGCGTGTCGCGGAGAGGCGGAGCGTGGAAAGCGGCCCTTCCGGTCCCGGCGCGATCCATGAAGCATAACGGTAATCGTCCCATCCGGTATATCCGTGTTCCGACCAGCAGTTGACGACCCACTGATAGATGTAACTGATCCGGTTTTTCCAGAGCCACCAGTAGTTGCCTCTTGCGAGCGTGGGTGACTCGGTATATCTATAACCCGGCGGATTATACACCGTGACCTCGCCTCCTGCTTTGCGGATTTTTTCTGCCAGATACGGCGTGCAGCTTTCCATCGTGACATTCCAGTAGTGAATGCTGTCCTTGAACAGCGGATTATAATTGCCCGCCAGCGTGAAACGCCAGGACGGATCGACCGTATGCAGAAGTTTTACCGTATCGTTGACCATATAGGCATATTCGTTATTCGGTTCATCGAAAAGATCGAAGACAATGCGGTCATTCCAGCCTTTTTCTTTCAGGTGTGCAGAGAGGCTTTTTGCGAAACTCAGAACTTTTTTCTTCCAGAGCGATGTCAGAATCTCTTTTGCCGTGCCGAAGAAATTCCTGCGTGGAATGTGACCGTATCCCAGCATGAACATGCGTGCAACAATTACTCCATGTTTATATTTCCGGATGAATTTTTCCATGGAGTCGTCAAAGGGTTTGAAATCCACATGAGTCAGATTACCTTCCGCATCCCATTTCGCTGACGGCATGGCTGTCCAGCGGGCGCCTCCCCGGTGTGCAACGACCATTTTCTCCACGGCATCCTGCACCGCCTGCTGCTTTTCTTTGGGGTACTTCTGATTGCGCCGCCAGAAGTCGAATGCGGCGGTCAATGTCTGATTTGAGATCGAGAAAGACCAGACACGGATTTTCAGGGGCACTTCCGCAATGATTTTGCCTTGATTTAGAACTTTGACTTTGCCTTCATAAATTCCCGGCGATGTCACTTCCGGAACGTTCACCGTGATAAAGAAAGGCTGTGCCGTTCCTTTTCGGCACATGGACGGAAGAGAACCGAGAAGCGTGTCCGGCTGTTCACCCAGCATTTCTGTGGATGAGTTCCACGGAATTTCAGCCTTCATGCAGCCGATGCTGTTCCACGTGATTTGATTGGAGGGGATGGTTCCGGCTCCTGAAAGCAGGGGTGTGACTTCCAGTGAGACCTCGCTCAGATTCTGATTCTTGGGATTGATTACCATCTGGAAGGATTCTGTTTCCCCGCGGGCTGCATAGAGAGTGACGGTTTTTTTCACGGCACGGGGGGCTTTACTGCTGCGGAATACCTTGTTGTCCGGCAGTTCCTGCCAGAGTGCAAAATCTTCGCCATTACGGATCAACCCTGCTGTTTCATAGTGATCTGCGATCAGATGGTATTTCCTGAGCTCCCGGATCAGCGGAGCCGCGACTGTTTCCTGGAGCGCTTCCGGTTTTCCTGCAAAAGGAATGATCTTGAATTCCGTATTGAGGCAGGTTTTTCCATCGCCCGGAGTGAAGTGAGCGGGGGCAATGCCGAGATACTTCCGTTTTTTGTTGGCAAGCTGTCCGAGGCGGAAAAGCCATTGGCTCTTTTCCGGCCGGATCAGGAACAAGGTGCCTCTGTTGTTGACCGGATCATAGGAGCCGGCGAGAGGCAGGGCGGGCCATTCGCGTTCTCTGAAATTTCCCAGTTCGATGAAGTTGCCTTTTTCATCCAGAAACGGTTCCTTGAAGCTCCGGATGCGGGAAACCGGAATGCCGTTTTCTTCTGTAGTGACGAGACGCACCAGATGAGAATCCGCCGGAACCGGCGTCCCGAACAGATTTGTCCACGCGATCTTGTTTTCTCCCGTGACTTCAAGGCGGATTCCGACTTCCAGCGTCGGATCGTCCCCATGCATCGTGAACGTTCTCGCGAGTTTCATGCGTGGGCCTTCCGCCGTGACGGTCAGACGGACGGTATTGCCTTTCTTTTCCGTTTTGAACTGATAGGTTCCCATTTTGTAATCCGGGAAGGGGGATTCCTCCCAGTACCAGTCGCCGTTGTGGATCAGGTAAGTCAGATCCAGTTTTGTGATGGAGAGCGGTTTGCCTTGATATGCTGCATTCCGCAGATGAAAGAATCTGCCGTTGTCGAAATGATATTCCGCGTCGCCTCCTTTCAGCAGGATCGCGGAGTTACTGACTTCAATTTCCGGCGGGGCGCCTTTCAGGGCAAATGCCGAAAACAGGGCAAATACAGTCAGAAAAGGGAACCGGATTGTTTGTTTCACGTGATGGACTCCTTGTTTTTAGATATTGTTTTAATCGTTTTTCGTAAAATAGGTATTTCTTGTACTGTTCAGATACGAGTAGTTGCGGGGAGTGATATGGCTGTCGACATAAAGAATGTTTACCGAAAGCAGGTGACGGAATGAAAGCCCTGTTGCGACGCGGTTCTGGTCGGGGGCTTTGTTGCCGGAAAATGGAAAGGCATTTTGATCCAGAATGACCTGATACGCATCTTTATGGAAACTGTCGCCGGAATAGATGATGTCTGTTGGACGGCGGATGTTTTTCCTTGCGGAGAATGCGACTTTTGCGTGGGCATCATCATATCCGCTTGCAATGTTGCTGCTGGTATAAACATTGCATCCGTAACTGAAAAGTGTGGTTTTGGTTCTGACGGATTCCTGATCCTCCGGGCACCAGAACGGACCGGCGTCGGCAATCGTCTGCGACTGCCATGCGACCCATTTCCGCCTTGTATAAGGCTCGACCTGTCTGAAAAAGTCGGCAGAGATGTAGGCGGGGAAATATTCTTTCCAGTCATCGCAGTACATGTTGACTGTCGTGGAGAGCTGTTTCATATTACTGGTGCATAGAGTCTGCTTGCCTTTGGCTCTGGCTTTGCCCAGAGCCGGCAGAAGCATACCCGCCAGAATGGCGATGATTGCTATAACGATCAGCAATTCTATCAATGTGAAACTGATTCTTTCCGTTTTCATCATTTCTGTTTCTTTCCTTTGATTGTGAATTTAAGTTGATGAGTTCTTGCTTTTCCGATGCTGTCACGTTTGACCAGACGGCAGGGAACCTCATTCTGAACCGGAAAATTCTTTCCCTCCAGCTCGTTCATGAGCATCTTTATGACCTCCTCAGCGGCTTCTTTCACCGGCTGGCGGATGGAACTCAGGCTTGGAATGCAGACCTCCGATGCGGTGATGTTGTCGAATCCGACAACGGAAAAATCATCCGGGACTTTTCTGCCTGTTTCATGCAGTATCTGCATGACTCTCAGCGCCCAGATGTCGTTGGTGGCAATGAATGCCGTGACATCCGGATGGTGTTCTATGATATTTTCAATCTGATCTGCATTCAACTCTTTGAAGGAGCGCGTGAGGAGCATCCGGTTTTCCGGATCAGAAACTCCTGTTTTGCGGCAGTAATTGCAGAAGAGCCGGTAACGCGGGTCCTGTTGAATGCCGGTCCATCTTCCCCCGATGAAATAGAAATTTTCATGGCCGAGGGCATTCAGGCATTCCATTGCTTCCATGATTCCCGTTTTGTAATTGACGTATATGGTTCGTCCGGGAAGCAGGTGTTCCGCTGTCATGTCAATGTGATAGACTGGTGCAGGAAAACGCCTGATCACAGGCAGTTCCTCCTCAAATAAATGTCCATAGATCACAATGGCGTCGCACCCGTGGTCGATCAGGGTTTCGCAGGCTTTTTTCCGCAGTATGGTTTCCCCGCGGTCATAGATGACCTGTGTTGTGTAACCATATGCCAGAAGCCCGTTGGTCAGGCAGACGACTTCGTTTGCGTTGATTTCATTCTGAATTGCGGAACTGACCAGCCCGATGGTATGTGTCCTGCCGTTTTTGAGACTGCGTGCCAGCAGATTGGGGCGGTAGCCCATCTCCCGTGCCTTTTCACGGATCATTGTCTTGGTCTTTTCCGAGGCGTAGCAGTGTGACTTGTTGCCCAGTACTGCGGATACCGTTGCAATGGACATATCGACTTCCCTTGCAATATCCTGAATTGTAACTCTGTTCTGCAATTTTTCACCCTGCATTAATGGATTTGAAACGTTCTATATCTTAATTATAATCGAAATCCGGTGGTTTGTCAAGAGGAGTTTTCAAGAAAAAAACAGAAATTTGAAACGTTCTATATCATGGATGGTACAATCCGGGCGCCGGAGTGAAATCGGTGAAAGTTTTCCATAAAACGAAAGTGCGGAGCGGGAGAGGCTGCTGCTCTCTTATACGAGCTTCATTTTCCTGATTGTGTTGCTGGTGGAGAGCCCCGGCACGAATTGAATGAAGGAGATTTCCGTTCCGGCGCTTTGCAATGCCGCCCGCTCGTCCCTGTCCAGCGTATCCACGGTGTAATCGCCGCCTTTGGCATAACAGTCCGGCTGGAGAGCGGCTATTTCACGGTAACACCTGGTGTCGTTGAAGATCAGGACTGCGTCCACAAACTCCAGAGAGGCGAGCAGATACGCGCGGTCATATTCGGTGTTGACGGGGCGGGAGGGCCCTTTCAGTTTCCGGACCGATTCATCGGAGTTCAGCAGGACGATAAGGGCGTCGCCGAGATTTCTCGCCGCCAGCAGATATTCCGCATGACCTCGATGGAGAATATCGAAACAGCCGTTGGTCAGAGCCAGCTTTCTGCCGGTCTTGTGGAGGGTTTCACGCCATTCCGCAGCTTGAGAAAGGTCTGTGAATATTTTATGTTCCGGTGTGATGATCTGCGACATGGTGTTTCCTTATGTTCTGTTTTTCAGATTGTTCATTCCGACTCGTTTCTGCTGGTGCGCGGCATGAATACGGTGTCTTCGATCTTGAAACTTTCCGCATGAATCCCGAATTTCTGCAATGCGCGTGCAACGGCGGAAAGCTGATACTGCCCGAGCGGGTCTGTAACTGTCTTGCGAGCCGAGGTCAGGTCTGCCGCCGAGACAAAAATATTCGACAGCTCAAGCTTCGGCTCGAAGACTCCCTGCGCATAGCTTGTCGAAGCGAGATAAGAGGTGGAGAAACGGTTTTCCGTTTCATTCAGCGTGTCCATGAATACACTGCCGTCCGCCTGCGAGGTGACAGCCGTATCGTCTTCCGTAAACTGAATGCCGTCGCCTGCGCCCTGCCGGGGATCGGCGAACTGGAGCCCCGCGCCGTCGTTCCGCCTGATATTAACCCATTCCGTGATGTGATTCGCCTGAACATCGCCGAACGCGTTGGCGTTCATCTTCCGTTCCGCCTCGGATCGCGTATCAATCAGATTCCTGATTCCTGAGATTCCCATGACCGATACCATGATGGTGCCGAGGACAATCAGGGAGACGCCGATCAGGGAGATGACCAGTTCCGAAACCGCCTGTCCGCGTTCGGACCTTTTCCTCAGACATTTTTTCATCATGTGCCTCATGATTGGATGTTGCGGTTCAGAAACTCCATGCCTGCGGTGACGCATCGGACGGCATCCGCCAGTCTCCGCGCGGCGAGAGACTGATCGTGCCGACCTTCGGACCGTCCGTTGAACAGCTCCGCTTGAACTGCTGGGAGAAGAAACGGCGGATAAAGGTTTTCAGAAACGTTTTCAGTTTTTCTTCCGGATATTCTTTCCCGAATGCCCGTTCCGCCAGAAAAAGAATTTTCTCCGGCGAGGCGCCGTACTTCATGAAGTGATACAGGAAGAAATCATGAATCTCATAAGGCCCGATGATGTCTTCCGTTTTCTGGCGGATCGTGCCGTCGTCCGCGGCGGGCAGGAGCTCCGGGCTGACGGGCGTGTCGATGATGTCCCGGAGAATGTCCCGCACCGCTTGTTCCGAATGGTCGCCGACGTACGCGATCAGATAGCGGATCAGGGTCTTCGGAACGGAACAGTTCACAGCATACATTGACATGTGGTCGGCGTTGTAAGTGCACCATCCCATCGCGATTTCGGAGAGGTCGCCGGTCCCGACGACGAAGCCGCCCGCCTGATTCGCCACATCCATCAGAATCTGCGTCCGCTCCCGCGCCTGCGCATTTTCATAGACTACGCTGTGATCCTCCGGGTCGTGCCCGATGGAGCGGAAATGTTCCATGCAGGCGTCTTTGATTCCGATTTCGCGCAGTTCGACGCCGAGAAGGCGGCAGAGATTCACCGCATTGTTGTAGGTGCGCCCGGTCGTGCCGAATCCGGGCATGGTGATGGCAAGAACATCTTCCGGGGTGCGCCCGATCAGCTTCATCGTATTGACGCAGACCAGAAGCGCCAGCGTGGAATCCAGTCCGCCGGAGATGCCGATCACGGCTTTTTCCGCATGGGTATGCTCTATTCTTTTGGCGAGTCCCGCCGACTGAATTGCAAAGATTTCCTGACAGCGTTCGTCCCGCGCCGCATCGGAAGACGGAACGAAGGGGAGGCGCGGCACCTTACGCTCAATTTCTTTGAGTTCCGGAACGGGCGCCGGTTCCAGCTTCAGAATCCGGTAATCCGTATGGGGATTCATCTCCGCGCTGTTTGCGAAGGGGCTGTCCGAGAGACGCGCTCCCTGAATCCGGGCAAGATCGAAATCTGTAACATAGAGTGCGTCCTCTCTTGAAAAACGTTCGGAGTCCAGCAGAACCGTTCCGTTTTCCGCCGCGATGCTGTGCCCGCCGCAGACCGTGTCCATCGTGGACTCGCTGACTCCGGCGGAGACGTAGGCATAAGCGGCGACACAGCGTGCGCTTTGTCCCCGCACCAGTTCGCGCCGGTAATCCGCTTTCCCGACCAGTTCATTGCTCGCGGAAGGATTCAGAATCAGGGTCGCTCCGTTCAGGGCAAGATAGGAGCTCGGCGGAACCGTGCTCCACATGTCCTCGCAGATTTCAATGCCGAATACAAGTTCGCTCCCGGAACGGAAAATCAGATCCGTCCCGAACGGGATTTCCGTCTGTCCGGCGAAGTCTGCGGTTGCGTTTCTGATTCCGTATCCGGACGAGAAATAACGTTTTTCATAAAATTCCCGATAGTTCGGCAGGTTTGTCTTCGGGACGATTCCGCAGAGTCTGCCGTGCTGGATCACGACCGCCGCGTTGAACAGGCGGTTCTGCCGCCGGACAGGAGCGCCGACGATGAAAACAGACGGAAGCGATGCGCTTTTTTCCGCGATCCGCGAAACCGCATGTTCCGCCGCATTCAGCAGAGTTTCATTGTGGAACAGATCGCCGCAGGAATAGGCGGTGACGGCGAGTTCGGGAAAAAGAACGACGGACGCGGAATGCGCCGCCGCCTTTTCCGCAAGTTCGAGAATCCGTGCGGTATTGAACTCCGCATCCGCCACTTTCACGACGGGGGAGCAAGTTGCAACTCTGTAAAAGCCGAACATGGAAAACTCCCGTTTTCGGGTTTATTTTCTGACGACGGAACGGATGACGTCCCCGATTTTTTCGATTGTCGCATCGTCAAGATAGGCGTGCATCGGGAGGGCGAAAACAGTTCCCGCGACCTTTTCTGCTTCCGGCATGTCGCCTTTTTTGTATCCGAGATATTCCATCGCTTTCAGGAGATGCATCGGGATCGGATAGTAACGGGCGGACGGAATGTCGTTTTGGCGCAGGGCATCCTGAATCGCAGCATAATCGGGCGAAAGCACACAGAACTGCGCCCAGACCGAAAGGTTGCTTTCCGGCACATGAGGAAGCGTCAGGAGTCCCTCCAGCGCCTGTCTGTATTTTGCCACGACTTTCTGGCGCAGTTCGATTTCCTCTTCGTAAATCTTGAACTTTTCCAGCAGGACCGCCGCCTGAATCGTATCAAGACGCGCATTCAAACCGATACGGATATTGTCGTATTTATCGCCGCCTCTGCCGTGGACAAGAATCGAGAACATTTTGTCGTAAAGTTCCTTGTCGTCGGTGAATACCGCGCCGCCGTCACCGTAGCAACCGAGCGGTTTTGCGGGGAAGAAGCTGGTGCATCCGATCTTGCCGAGGGAGGGGACGCGGCGCCCTTTGTAAAGCGCGCCCATCGCCTGCGCGCCGTCTTCGATGACCGGCATTCCGAACTCGTCGGCGATCTTCTGTATTTCATCATAATCGGCGGGCTGCCCGAAAATATCGACTGCGACAACTGCTTTCAGGTTGAGTTTGCCTTCCGCCTTGACTTTCAGGATCGCTTCACGGAGCCTGGCGGGATTGATATTGTAGGTTTTGGGGTCAATGTCCGCAAAAACGGGCGTTGCGCCGGTCAGGGCGATCATTTCAACAGTGGCGAAGAATGTGAACGGAGTCGTGAAAACGGCATCTCCCTTTTTGAAATCCAACGCCATCATCGCCATAAGCAGTGCATCGGTTCCGCTGGAGCATCCGAGACAGTATTCAGTTCCTGCGAAGTCCGCGAGTTTCTTTTCCAGTTCCGCGACTTCCGGGCCGAGAATATATTGTCCGTGCATCAGGACTTTCTTGATTGCCTGGTCGACGTCTTTTTCAATGCGGGAATACTGTTTCTTGAGATCGATAAATGGAATCATGCTGCACTCACACCGTTATAAATTTAATGTTAAAATCACAATGAAATAAAATACCACGAAATTGCCGCAATTCAAGCTGAAAGTGAAATTTCATGCAGCGCATGTCGGCAGCGGAGTTCCTGACAGGCCCGGAAGCGGTCGATGGGCAAAATCGCAGCTTCCGCATTTTACCCATCCGCTTTGCTTTCTTACGGCTGGAATTTCCGCAGGCGAAGCGCATTGAGGACTACCGAAACGGAGCTGCACGCCATGGCAAGAGCCCCGAAAATCGGATTCAGGCTCCAGCCGAGGATCGTTACGAACGCGCCCGCCGCAAGTGGAATGCAGATCACGTTGTAGATGAAAGCCCAGAACAGGTTTTCCCTGATGATGCGCATGGTGGCGCGGCTCAGCGCAATTGCCGCCGGGACTTCGCGCAGGTCGCTTTGCATCAGGACAATGTCCGCAGACTCAATGGCGATGTCCGTGCCGGAGCCGATTGCGATTCCGGTATCCGCCTGAGCCAGGGCTGGGGCGTCGTTGATGCCGTCGCCGACCATTGCCGTGCGTTCCCCTTTCTGTTGAATTCGCTGAATGACTTCAGCTTTTGCGTTAGGCAGGAGTTCCGCATAGAATTCATCAATTTTGAGGGAACGCGCAATGGATGCCGCGACAGCCTTGTGGTCGCCGGTCAGCATGACCACTTTGACACCGAGTTTATGGAGTCCGGCGATCGCTTCTTCCGTGGATGGCTTGATGCGGTCCGCAATGCGGATCACTCCGATCAGTTTGTCGTCATATGCGGCAAGAATCATGGAGTCGCTGCCGGAGGTGTCCACGGCGCTGATGTCGATTTTATGCGTCTGCATGAAAGACATGTTGCCGAGGATGAATTCCTTTCCGTGAATCCGGCAGAAAACCCCGTGTCCGGGCAGCGCTTTGAAATCATCGACTTCGGAAAGCGTCAGGTTGCGCTCCTTTGCGGCGCGGACAACCGCATCCGCCAGGGGATGTTCCGAATTCTGTTCGGCGGCGGCCGCCATTGCAAGAAGCTGGTTTTCCGTGAACGGCGTATTTTTGGCGAGGATGATGCCGGAAAGATCGGGACGCCCTTCCGTAATGGTTCCGGTTTTGTCGAGAATCACGGTCGTTGTCTTGCCGGCGGTTTCCAGCGCTTTCCCGCTCTTGATGAGAATGCCGAGCTTTGCGCCGCGCCCGATTCCGACGATCAGCGCAATGGGAGTCGCCAGACCGAGTGCGCAGGGGCACGCGATTACCAGCACTGCAAGTGCGAAACTCAGCGAATGGGCGAATGTCTCCCTGACTCCGAAGAACCAGATGGAGAATGTCGCCGCTGCAATGAGGATGACGCCCCAGACGAAGAATCCGGAGATGGTGTCCGCCAGACGTGCGATCGGCGGACGGGACCCCTGTGCATTCTGAACCATGGCGATGATTTTGGCTATGACCGTATCGTCGCCTGTATGTGTTACGCGGAAGATGAAAGAACCGTTTCTGTTCATGGAGCCGCCGGTTACGCTGGAACCGGAGGCTTTTTCCACGGGCATGCTTTCGCCGGTCAGCATGGATTCGTCAATGGTCGAGATGCCTTCCTCCACGACGCCGTCCGCCGGGACCCGCTCTCCGGGTTTGACGCGGACATGGTCATTGGGTTTGAGCTGGTTTACCGGAATGATGACCTCTCTGTCATCCACCATCAGGTGAGCGGTTTCCGGCGCGAGCTTCATCAGTTCGCGGATGGCTCCCGACGCCTTGCCGCGGGAACGTGCTTCCAGAAACTTGCCGAGCATGATCAATGCAATGATCATGCCAGCCGTATCGAAATAGAGATGAACGCAGTCGCCTTTCGCCATCAGGTAGATACTGTAAACGATCGCCGCGCTGGTTCCGAGCGCGATGAGCGAATCCATATTCGGTGAGAGCTTTGCCAGTGTTTTGAAGCCGTAAAGATAAAAGGTATATCCCGCCAGCACGACCGGAATCAGGAGCGCGATCTGGACAAACGCGTTTGCCGTCGGGGAAATATGGAAATACGGCAGCCCGATCATTTCGCTCATCGCCGCGTAAAACAGCAGGATGGAGAACACGAGCGCCGTCAGAAAACGCAGAAAATAACGGATGCCCGCTTCATCGTCTTCCGGTTCCGGCTTCTTATCCTCGATGAGCTGTGCGTTGTAACCGTTGTCCTTGACCGTTTCGCAGATCATTGCGGGCGTGACTTTGTCATCCGCATTGAGCGTCATGGTCTTGGTTGCAATATTGACATAAACATTGGAAACACCGTCCATTTTTTTGACGGCCCGTTCGACGGATGCCGCGCAGGACGCGCAGTGCATACCCAGTACAAGAAATCTTAATTTCTTCATAAATTATACCATCCCTTCCCCCTTGAGATTGTTTCTGAAAGTAAGGGAATATACCATCTTTTCCGCAAAATGGCAAACCGTTCTTCAAAATAATTTGCCCTTTCCATTTTCTTCTGCCGCGGCTTCCTGTCGTTTCATCATATTATTTCATATATTTTTCAAAAAAAAGAAGTTGTTCTGTTGACAAATGCAGGAAAAGAATTATAATTTAAAAATGGACACTGTCCAAAATTATTTGTAATTTCATTCTTATAAAAGGAGATGGTATGATGAACGGAAACACGCTGTTGTTTGCCGGGCTGTTAACCGGCGCTGCGCTTTTGGGCAATGCCGCAGATTTTTTCCGGACAGATGAGGACCCCGGAAAGGATTTGCCCGCCGATAAGATTTATCCTCAGGGGAGAATCTTCCCGTATACTGGTTTTCAGCCGAGAAACGTTGCAATGCTGAAAGATGCCGGATTCACAATGGCGGGTCCAGGTTATGGCAGAAAACATATCATTGTCCTGTCCAATGAAGCAAAGAAGCTGAATTTCCCGTTTGTCTATACCATCGCTGCCGAAGGCATTACGAAAGAGAATCTGGCAAACCATGCGAAAATCGACTGGGAGAAAATCCGTAAAGACGTTGCCCGGCAGGTGAAGGATGCTGCCGCCTCTTATCCAAATATTGCGTGGTGGTATCTTCAGCCGGAAGAACTGCGCTTCTGGCGGCCGAATGAATACCGCTACCTGAAAGAAGTGTATGAGACAATACGGAATTCTGACCCTCTGAAACGTCCGGTCTGGATGTATAATCCGAATCACTACGACCTTTCCGCACTTCAGAAATATGTCCCTTACATGGATATCATGGGAAAAGGCATGTACACCAGCCATTCCGGCAACAGGGAACAGAGAAGCTGGGGACGTTGGTCAAGTGAAAATCAGGTTCGCGCGATTCAGGAGTGCAAATCGGATGCGGTCCCGATTTGCGTTCCTGAAATGTTCGAGGAGCATCCTGTCGCTCTTGTCGGAAAATATGTGCGGCATGACGTGTATCTTTCCCTGATCTGCGGCAGCAAGGGTGTGGTTATATTTTCCATCGCGGAACGCCCGTCCATGAGCAAGGCAGTACATCAGGCATACTTGAACGCATATTCAAAAGTCGCGAAGGAACTGAAGCTGCTGGGTGAAGTGTTCCTGTTCGGACTGGATCGCAGAGACCTGAAAGGAGTTTTTGTTTCAGGTCCGTCGGAGCAAAACATCACGCTTGCGGGAAGACCGAAGAAACGGATTGCATGTCCGACAATGACCTATTGTGAAAAACTCACGAAATCCGGGCGTTATCTTTTTGCTGTCAATTCCGCGGAAACTCCGCTGGTCTTCCGCTTTGAAAAGCTTCCCGTGGCAAGGATACTGGATGCTCTTACGAATCGGGAGATTGCCGTCTGCGAAAACGGAGCTTTGGAGCTGAAATTTGAGCCTCTGGAAGTAAAATTGCTGAAACTGGTCAGAAAATAAACGGGAGGAGAGAAAATGAGAAAACATCTGAAAACAATAATCTTTCTTTTGACGGCGACAGCATTTCATGCTTTCTCGGTTGACAATGATATGGAGCGTTTCTTTGCTGGACCACGCTCCGGGGACATCCGGCTTCCTGCGGATCAGGTTTATCCGCAGGGACGTCTTTTCCCGTTTTCGTTTTATTCGACCGGCGGGGGGAGCGTCACCAGGCGAGGTGTTCTGCTGCCTGAAGCGGAGCGTCTCGCAGATCAGGATAAAATCCTGAAAGGCGGAGTGACTCTTGTGGGACCCCAGTATGAGTTGAATGACATCTCTTTGAAAGAAGCGTCCAGATATGGTTTCAAGCTGATCTATTCAATCTGTCCGGAAATTGACGGTAAAGCGGTCAACCGTCAATTTTTCCTTGAACTGGCAAAGAACAGGCAGACATTCTGCGAAGACAAGATGAGCCGCGCGATTGCGGAGAAAGTCCGCAATGCTGCATCCTGCAAGGAAATCGCGTGGTGGGATATCACACCGGAAGAACTGCGTTACTGGATGCCGGAGGAGATTCGATATTTGAAACTGGCGAAAAAAGTCATTCAGGAAAATGACCCCTTGAAACGTCCGGCATTCATGTATGAACCGGGGCACAGGGATGCTGCGGCGCTTGCAAAACTTCTGCCGTATCAGGATCTCTGTATCAAGGGGAGTTACCTGAACTACTCCGGCATGAAAAACCGGAGGGTTTGGGCACGTTATTCCATGGAACAGCAGATGGAGGCGATCCGTCTTGCCGGATTGCCGCAGATTGTCCCGATTGCTCTTCCTGAAATGTTCCAGCAGCCTGAAACGGGGGATAGGAAGCGGATACCGCTTTGGGTGCGCCATGATGTTTATGCAATGCTGGTGGCGGGAGCAAAAGGGGTTCTGGTTTTTTCCGCCAGCAAACGCCCGGATTTTACTGCACGTGAAGATTATCTGAATGCTTATCTGGAGGTCTGCCGGGAATTGACCGGTCCGTTGAATCTCGGACAGGTATTTCTGTTTGGCAGGTCATGCCGCGATCTGGAACTTACCGTATTGGAAGGACCGAAAGAGATTGTCCTGAAGAACCGGACTCTGCAGAAAACGTATCCGTCAGTTGCCATGGCGAACCTTTCTTATGACGGTTCGCGGTATGTCATTCTGGTTAATTCTTCGGAGCAGCCGGTCAAAGTGATTGTATCCGGACTGGTTTACGGCAGCGGTGTCACAGTGAAAAGCCTGCTGGATCATGCGGAGGAGTTCACTGCGCCGGAAGGAGATTTCGATGTGGAACTCGGAGGTTTGGAAGTCGTCGTCTTAAAAATATTCAACCAATTGAAGAAATGAGGAAAAAATGAATAGAAAATCACAGGTTTTTACCCTTATAGAGCTCCTCATCGTGATTGCGATCATCGCAATTTTAGCCTCAATGCTCCTGCCTGCATTGAATAAAGCGAGAGAGAAGGCAAAGGCGATCAGTTGTATAAATAATCTGAAGCAGGTCGGACTGGGAATTCATATGTATTCCGTGGATTATCCCGATGTTTTCTGCTCGCCGAATGATGCAAAGATCGGATTCTGGTCACAGATACTGGGGTGGAATGGATATCTTCCCAATGAAGGTAAAATATTCTGGTGTCCCGCAAGCCGGCAGATGAAATATGATCGCTACCGCACTTACGGCGCGATTTACCGTCTGAGCCCGAGCTCCACATACCAGCCGCCACACCCGTATGTCGTTACTCTCAGGCTATACAAAAATCCGGGCAAGACATTTCTTGTCGGGGATTCTTATCAGGACGCTGATACTCCAGGGACTCCCTTTTTCAGGATGCGCTGGAGAAAAGAAACCAGCGGAACTTACGGAGTTCCTCATCTTCTGCACAGCAACCGCGCGAACTTTTTGATGGTGGCAGGGCATGTTGCGCCATTTTCCGCCCAGCAGATCGGAAACGGCGAGGTTCTGTATGACGACTCGCCTGAAAGCAGCACGGGCAACATCAATCTCCGTTTCAAAGACGTATTTCTTGCAAGCGGAGTTCTGCGTGCCGTCCGTTGAGTCATCCGCAAAGACTGGCTTACAGACATGAATAAAAGTCGCAGTTCGGGGCGGTGATGAACTCTTACTCCCATCCCTGCTTTTTTCCGACCGGCGATAATCGGGTTTGGAGTGTGCGGAACGGCAATGGGAATCCATATCGGAAAAGGGACTCCCGGAACATATGGATTCCCGTATCCCCGTGAAACTTTTGCCCTTGCCGGCAGAGGAATGGTCTGCGTGTCACTTGCAAAAAGAGTGGATGCGTGCTATCTTTTCAGATGCGTCCGGCTGGAGTGCCGCAAATGGATGGGGTGGCATGGAAAAATATTTTCCCGTGCGGCTTCAGATGATGTAAGTCACGGAGGCAGACGACTCCGGAAAAAATGGAGACGATAACGGTTCCAATCCGGCGGAGCATGGAATTTTGAATCTGCCACCTCGGGATTTTCCTGAGCGGTGGGAAAACTTGAAATCCGGGATATGACAGCCGGAGAAAGACTGTGATTTCATGGTAAAAACAGAAGGATCACGTGCTTGGTTGCGTAATATGATCCTCAGCGGAGAATACCGGAGCGGAACTTATATGCCCTCGGTCAGGGTCCTTGCGGAACAGTTGAATATTTCCAAAAGCTCTGTTCACAATATTCTGACGATGCTTCAGGAGGAGGGATTGGTCCGCTTAATCCCCGGACGCGGCGCCATGATCTGCAGTCAGCATCCCGGATGTCCGGTGCTTCAACGTTTTTTCGTCCGCCCGTCGGACTTCGGAACCTTCGGATACCTGCCTGTGGCAGCACATCTGCTTGACGGAATCTGCGTCGGCGCAGAGAACCGGAATGCAGAGTTTACGATTTCCTTTTCCGACTCCTGTTCCATGACGGAAGCATTGATCACTGCTTACAGCCGGAATGAAATTCAGGGGGTAGTCTATTTGCAGTGCGCCGATTATGAAGGCTTGATCGCTCCCCTGGAAAAAGCGCAGATTCCTTATGTTATTGCCCATGACATGCACGGTTTTCCTGCGGTGAAAGGCGGTATTGATTTCAGGGATATCACGACACGCGCACTCCGTTATCTGGCGGATCACGGACATCGCAGGATCGGTCTTCTTGCCGGAAATCCGGATGATTTCCTGTATGCGGAAATGATAGATCAGTTCAGAAAAGTCTGCGGGGAGTTGAACCTGGATGGCAGAGAGGAGTGGATTCTTGCCGGGCTTGTACCGGGTAAACCCGGTGATCTGTCGCCCTTGTTCCGCAAAGGCAGGCGCCCCGATGCTGTTTTTACGATTCGCGATTACCGTGCCCGTCTTCTTTTCGAGGCGGCTGCGGAGCATGGTATTGCTGTTCCCGATCAGTTGTCTGTAATTTCTTTTGACAACGTGACATGGGCTGACGCGGCATCCGCCGGATTGACTACCTTTGAGGAACCACTTCATGAGCTTGGAGAGCAGGCAGTCGCCATGCTTCAGCAGTGGGTGACGCAGGGCAGCGTCCCGGAAAATCGTTTTACTCCTGTCCGTTTGATTGAACGCTCCAGCGTAAAAATGTCATGAACACATTGGACGCATTTTTTATCTCCGGCGGGGTCTGCTCCATCTGAAACAGGCATCTTTCCGGATGCCTGAAAGCAATCTGACGGTATTTGAATTTGTTTCGGGAGCTCTGTTTTATTGTCCCCGGCGAAACAAAAAAAGCTCCGGAGGGATTCCGGAGCTTTTGAATCAATGGAAGAAACAATCTTATTCGGGCAGATGGAATGCCTTGATGAGATCTTTCTTCTGCTCTTCATTGATCGGTTTGACGCCGCCGAGACGCTTGGAGGCGAGAAGGCTGTTCGCACAGAACTCCGCGACTTCAAGACGGTCGAATGCCTGAAGCAGGGTGCTGCCGACCGTCAGCAGGCAATCGTTGCGGAGCATGATGACCGGTGCGTTCGGGGCGATCTTTTTGACGGTTGCCATCGGATCTTTGTAGTGTTCCGCGCAGGGAATGTCTACGATGTCGCGGAGCAGGATATAGCTTTCCGGAATGGTCTTGGTGTCGATTTTTTCCTCCGTGACCGCATATCCCATCACGTTGACGGGTTTGGAAACGATGATTGCATTGACCCAGGGATGTGTGTCGTAGATCGCCTTGAAGAATCCTGCCGCGCGGCTCGGGATCTTGCCCATTTCGCGGTAGTTGTCCTGAATCAGCACCAGCTCGTCGTTGCGGAGATTCATGCGGTCGAGCCCTTTCGGCGTCACAAGGAACTGATCCTGTGAAACACGTGCGGAAAACGTTCCGTCCGTGGAGAAGGAGAGCATACGGTTGTAGGAACGGTTGATCAGCTTGACCATCTCTTCACGGAGCTCGCATTCCCTGACGGAGTGTTCCGCAGGGATGAATTCCGGCATGAGCTTCTTTTCCAGTGTGCGGGAAAGGGCGCGTGTTTCCGCGTCGAGCGGCCTGATTTTGCCGAGAGCCTCCGCCTTGATTTCGATTCTTGCGAGGTAATCAAGGGTTTCAAAACGCTCGAAAGCTTCAAGCAGGTCCTTGCCGGAGGTGCAGACACCGTGATTCTGGAGCAGGATGCAGTTGTGCCCTTTTTCAAATTCAGCGGAGACAAGATTGCCGAGTGCTTCGCTTCCGGGGACTTCATAGCCTGCAAAACCGATGTCGCCGCAGATCTCGGCGGCTTTGGTGAGGAGCGATGTGTTGGGTTTGCGTCCTGTGATGCTGAACGCGACAAGCGCCGCGGGGTGTGCATGGAGAACCGCCTTGATGTCGGGACGGAGCTTATAGATGTGGCGGTGGAAAGGGAATTCACTGGACGGCTTATGGATTCCGACTACGGTTCCGTCGGCTTTCACGCAGACAATGTCTTCAGGGCGGAGCGTTCCCTTGTCCACACTGCCGGGGCTGATCCACATATTGCCCTCGTTGTCGAGGATGGAGAGATTTCCGCCGGAGGTGGTGGTCATTCCGTAGCCGTAAAGGCGTTTCATAATAAGGGTGATGAGGTCACGCGGGTGCATCATATCAAGATTCATGATCGACTCCTTTTTGTTAAAAACTTAAGCCATATACTGTACACGCTCTCTCCGAAAACACAATACCGCATCACAAAAATTTTGATTTAATATGTATCGGAATTGTTAATTCGCAAAAATGTGATATAGTAAATTCAACTTTCTTCTTACAATTCTGAATCAAGCATGGAGTCTTTTATGATCCGGAAAACCGCGTCCGTTGCAGTGACGTTTCTCATGATGGTGTTTTTTCTTGCCGCATGCGGCCCCGAACGTGCGCCCAGAGAGATCAAACAACTGAAAGTCACGCAGGGGGCGGACCAGTATGCTTTGCCGGGAGAGCCGTTCTCGAAAGAACTGCGGATCATCGCTTACGGGCCCGAGGTGCGCAGCGCCGGCGGCAAAGTCCGCAGTGAAGGGGTCCCCGGAGTCAGGCTTCTGCTGACCCCCGTGGAAGGTTCCGACCTGAAAATCGAGCCGTCCGAGGTGGAAACCGATATCACCGGCGCCGCGGGCGCGAGAATCATTGCCGGAAAGAGCGTCGGAGACAATTATATCCGTGTGACTCCGGTCGGGCATGAAAACCGCAGCACGCTGGTTCGCGTCGGCGTCGGCGCAAAGCTCTCCGGCGGAGAACAGGAAGGCTGGGTGAATTCCCTGCTGAACGATCCGATCTCCATCCGCCTTGTCAAACCCGACGGCAAACCGGCTTCTCATATTCCGGTTTACTTCAGCGTGATCTCAAGTCCGGAAAATAAAAATACCGCAAAAGTCCTGACCCGTTCCGCGGTTACGGATGACAACGGTGTGGCGCAGACGCATGTTCAGCTCGGCGGAAAGACCGGCGAATATAAGATCGCGGTCGAGGTGGCGGACCCGAAAAGCGGCTATTTCATGCGTCTGACGCAGATGCGCGTCCTCGGCATCGACCTTGTCACCGTGATCATCGGGGTGATCGGAGGACTGGCTTTCTTCGTATTCGGAATGCAGCTGATGGCGGACGGGCTTCAGCAGATCGCGGGCGAGAACATGAAGAAGTTCCTTCAGTATTTTTCGCGCAACGGTCTGGTTGCCGTTCTCGCCGGAACCGTTGTCACTGCGGTGATCCAGTCGTCGAGTGCAACGACCGTCATGGTGATCGGCTTCATCAATGCGGGGCTTCTGACTCTGCGGCAGTCGATCGGAATCATTTTCGGTGCGAATATCGGAACCACGGTGACGGCGCAGATCATTTCGTTCAATCTTTCCGGGCTGGCGCTTCCGGCTGTTGCCATTGGTTTCCTCGTCATGATCTCCAAAAACCGCGTCGTGAAAGGCTGGGGATCGGCGATTCTCGGCTTCGGGCTGATTTTCTTCGGCATGTCGATGATGAGCAATGAACTGCGGACCCTCGGATCGTTTCCCTCCTTCGTGAACTTTTTCAAACTCTTCGACTGCGCCCCGCACAGTTACGGCGGCTTCATGCCGATCGGGGCGGTCATGGGGGCAATCGGGATCGGCGTCCTTGCCACGTTCCTGATTCAGTCCAGCGCGGCGGCAGTCGGCATCATTCTCGCGCTTTCCGCCGGAGGACTGGTCAATTTCTATACGGCGGTGCCGCTCCTGATCGGAACCAATATCGGAACTACGATCACCGCATGGCTTGCCTCGCTTGCCGCGAACCGCGTGGCGAAACAGTCTGCTCTGGCGCACTTCCTGTTCAATGTGATCGGCGCTCTGCTGATGGTGATTCTTTTCTATGTCCCTTACGGACCCGCGCGCACTTCGGTTTTTCTCTATTTCGTCAACTCGATCACACCGGGCAACGCATTCGCGCCGATTCCGCAGAATATCGAGCGTCATATCGCGATGGCGCATACGCTGTTCAATATCGTCACCGTGGTTGCGCTGTTTCCGTTCATGGGATGGTTTGCGAGGCTCTGTGAATTCATTCTTCCGGTGCACGACGAAGCGTCGCTCAAGACTCATACGCTGGAGCCCCTGCTTCTGAAAACTCCGTCCGTGGCGCTGGAGCAGACCGTTGCCGAAATCCGCAAAATGGTGTCCGGTTCCTGGAAAATGATCGACTGCGTGGTCAATCGGCATTTCCTGACCGTGAACGTCGATTCCGAAGCATTCAAGGAACTCCGCGAACAGGAGCAGCGGATCGACGACATGCAGACGGCGATCACGAATTATCTGGTGCAGATCACGCGCCGTCCGTTGACGCAGCATCAGTCGGATCTGATTCCGCTTCTGATGCACTGCACGAATGACGCGGAGCGTATCGCCGACCATACGGAAAACATCATGAAGCTGACGAAACGCCTTGCAAAAGCCAATGCGGAGCTTTCCGATGTGGCGAAAGCGGATCTCGCCCGTCTCTGGGGACTGCTTGATTCTCAGGCGAAAAATGTCCGTATCGCGCTTGCCGGAACGGACAAGGAGAGCGTGCTTTCCGCACTGAAGGAGGAGAAGAAGATCAACAAACTCGCCAAGCGCTACGAGAAGGATTACATGCGCAATCAGGATTCTTTCAAAGATATCGAACCGGATTCCGGTATGATCGGCGGGGATCCCGCGGAGGCGGTCAACGAGGAGATTTCCAACCGCGTCATGGAGAATGAGCAGGAGATCAATATGCTGACGAAGCGGTATGAACAGTCCCATATCGAGCGCCGCAATTCCGGCAAATGCGCTGTCGAGGCGAGTGTGATTTTCATTGAAATGCTCTGGGAGCTGGAACGGATCGGCGACCATCTCGCGAATATCGCCGTCCGCGCCCCGGAAATTCAGAAGCATTATTTTGCCCTTTGATAAAAACTGAAACTTAATTTTTTCAGGCTTCCGCCGTTCGCTGCGCAGCTTGGAGACAGGAGGTATTTTTCATGTTGGACCAAACCGTTTTTCAAACTCAGTATCATGAAATCAAAGCCGGGGAAATCGAACGCAATGTTTTTTCCCTGATCGGCAGCGACTGGCTGCTGGTGACCGGCGGGGACCGCGAAAAATTCAATTCCATGACTGTTTCCTGGGGCGGAATGGGGGTGCTCTGGAATAAAAACGTTGCGTTTATTTTCATCCGCAGAACCCGCTACACGCTGGAATTCATCGAAAAACAGCCGGAATTTTCACTTTCGGCGTATCCGGAACAGTACCGCAGTGAGCTGCTCCGGATTTTCGGAAGGAAATCCGGACGCGACTGCGACAAGGTTGCCGAGAGCGGTTTCACTCCCGTCGAGACTCCGTTCGGGACGGTCGCCTATGCGGAGGCTTCCCTTGTGATGTCCTGCAAAAAACTTTATGCCGGACAGCTTGTCAAGGACAACATTCTGGATCAGGTCGCCAGAACCACCATGTATGCGCCGGACGAAGAGGCGCATCAGGTTTTCATTGCCGAAATTACAGGCGTCTGGAAGCGGAATGCCTGATGAAGATTCTGGTTGACGCCGATGCTCTGCCGCATGATCTCCGCGATCTGATCTACCGGACCGCGGAGCGCACTTCCATTCCGGTTGTGCTGGTGGCGAACTCGCATCAGCGCATTCCTTTGTCCGGATATGTTTCTCTTGAAGTCGTATCCGGCGGGTTCAATGCCGCCGACGACCGGATTGTGGAGCGGATTGAAAAGGATGATCTGGTGATTACATCGGATATCCCTCTTGCGGACCGTTCTCTGACTGCCGGAGCGGTTGCGCTGAATCCGCGCGGGGGGCTTTACACTCATGCCAACATTAAAAACATCATGGCGATGCGTGATATCCTGGAGGATTTGCGTGCGTCCGGGGAAATGACGGGCGGCCCGAAATCTTTCACCCCGAAGAATCGCGAGGAGTTCGCAAACCAGCTCAACCGCATTACTGCCCAGTATCTGCGTAAAAGGCAGATCGAAGAATTGAAACGGGAAAAAATCGGTTCCGGCTCTAATAAATGAGTTTTTGCCTCGTCATAACTCTTGAAACAACCAATGAAAGGGTATGGCAATGAAGAAAACGAAACTGATATTGTCCGCAGGCGTTGCCGCCGGAGCTCTGCTGGGGCTGGCGCTGACAATGCCTGAAATTCCGAAGCTCAATCTCGGCGGGGAAAAACGGATCGCCGCCTATCTCTCGACGGATAAGATGATCTACCGTCCGAGGGAGACCATCTATTTCCGGATCGTGGCGCTGGATGCTTTCCATAATTTCCCCGTGCGGGAAAATCATGCGGCGACACTCAAAATCAAAGGACCGCGCGGAGATGTGGTGAAAACCCTTTCCGGCAGAGTGTCGGACAGTACCGGAGGAATTGCATTCCGGATTCCAGGTGATTTGCGGGGAGGTGTCTACCGCGCATTCTGTTCCGTCAACGGTTCCGCCGAAGCGGAGCGTTCCTTTGAGATACGCGCCTATACTCCGCCGCGCCTGAGAACACAGATCGAATTCCTGAAAAAAGCTTACGGGGCAGGGGAATCCGTTCATGTCGCCTTGAACGTCAAACGCGCCGAGGGCGGAGTGCCGGAGAATGCGGACGTGACTCTTATTGCGCGTCTGGGAGACCGGGAGATTGCACGTATTCCGGGGCTGAAAGCGGACAGGGAAGGCAATCTTTCCGCATCGTTCCAACTGCCGGGGAAAATTGCGGAGACGGATGGAACCGTCGCCTTTCTGGTTCGCGACGGCGGTGTGCTTGAGACTGCCGCAAAGAGTCTGCCGCTGGTTCTGAAGGACCTTGACATCATATTTTATCCCGAAGGCGGCGATATGGTTGCCGGACTGCCGAACCGGATTTATTTTTCCGCGAATCTCAAAAACGGAAAGCCCGCCGATCTGGCGGGAAAAATCGTGACTGCGGACGGGAGAGCTGTTGCAGATGCCGTATCCCGTCATGAGGGACGCGGCGTATTCAGTTTCACACCGTTGAAAAACACCGCTTATTTTCTGAAGATCGATGCGCCTGCGGGAATTGAAAAACGGTATCCGCTTCCGGCGGTGAAAGAGTCCGGCGCGGTTTTGAGTTCCACGAAGAATGTTTATCCGTTTGAGGAAAAGATATTGCTGCGTGTTCTGGTGCCGGAGAATTCGGATGCCTCGAAGATTGTTCTCTCCAGACGGGAACGCATCATTGCTTCGGCAGACCTGAAGAAAGGCGCCAATGAGGTTGCTCTGGATGCCGGGGAGCATGAAGGCGTTCTGATTGCGACCGTCTACGATTCCCGGAGCAAACCCGTTGCGGAGCGGCTCGTCTTCCGTGCGCCGAAGTTTGTTGCGAATGTACGGATTATTCCGGAGAGCAGGGCATTCGTCCCCGGCGGGAAAGTCAAACTCAACATTCTTGCCACGGATCGGAACGGAGCTCCCGTGGAGAGCGTGATCGGGCTGAATGTGACCGATGAATCCGTGATTGAGATGACGGAACGCCGGGAACAGGCGCCGTCTCTGCCGGTGATGGTCTATCTGGAGAACGATGTGAAGGAGCTTGCCGACGCCCGGATTTATTTCGATGCGAAGAATCCGGATTCATCGGAGGCGGTCGATCTGCTTCTCGGCACGCAGGGATGGCGCAGATTCATCACGGTTGATTTCAACGAACTGGTGAAACAGTATGAAAATCCGGCGAAACGCGCTCTTGCATGGATGCGGCAGATTGTGGCGCGCGAATATCGTGTATATAAGGCGAATTTTGCCGGAGTCCGCCGGGAAGCCGTGATTGCTGAGGCGGCTGTCATGCCTGCCGCCATGCGGGAGGAGAAAGCGCCTGCCGGAGAGAAAGCGGAACAGGCTGTTCCGCAGGTCCTGCTCCCGGCGGAAGGTGCATTCCGCAGAATTGTCCGTCAGGATGTCGCCGCAAAGCAAAAAGTGCTGATGCCGGTCAGCGTGCGTGAATACGCGCATAAGGCGCGCCCGGACCGCATACCGAACGAGCGCAGGGATTTTACCGAAACGATTTATTGGAACGCCGGTATCCGTACAAATCCGCGCACGGGGAAAGTGTCCGTCGAATTCGACCTGCCGGACAGCATCACGACGTTTCGCGTGACGGCGGACGCCATCGGAAACAACGGCGCACTGGGGGTGCAGACTGCCGCGATCCGTTCCGTGGAGCCTTTCTATATCGAACCGAAACTTCCGGTTTTCGCAACGGCGGGAGACCGGATTCAGGTTCCTGTTGCGCTTGTGAATTCCATGGACAGGGTTTTGAAGAACGTGAATCTTTCCGTCAGGGCGAATCATGAAACGATCGGGAAAACATTGACTCTGGAAACTCTGAATCCGGGGGAGCGGGGACGCATTGTCGTCACTGTGATTCCCGCGAAAGCCGGTGTTCTGGAACTTACGTTCCATGCCGCGGCGGAGGGGTATGCGGATAAGGTGGTGCGGCGGGTCAATGTCCTGCCTTCCGGTTTTCCCGTTGCATTCAATGCGGGCGGACTCCTGAACTCGAAGACGCCGTACAATTGTACAATAACGATCCCGGCGGATGTGGAAGCCGGGTCCGTGAAAGCATCTGCGAAGCTCTATCCGAGCCCGCTTGCCGGAATGGAGGAGGCGCTCAACGCTCTGCTCCGCCAGCCCTGCGGATGCTTCGAACAGACCAGCTCCACGACCTATCCTCTGGTGATGGCGCAGCAGTATTTCCTGAGCCATCAGGGCGTTTCTCCTGAGAAAATCCGCAAGGCAGCCGGACTTCTGGAGCAGGGGTATGAAAAACTGACCGGATTCGAGTCTGAAAATAATGGATACGAATGGTTCGGCGGAGACCCCGGGCATGAGGCGCTGACGGCTTACGGCCTGATGCAGTTCCATGAAATGAAGGAGGTCATGCCCGTTGACCGCAGTATGCTGGAACGTACGGAAAAGTGGCTGTTGAGCAGACGTGACGGAAATGGCGGCTTTCTCCGCAATGAGCGGGCGCTGGACTCTTTCGGGCGAGCTCCGGCTCCGACAACCAATGCTTATATCCTCTGGACGCTTCTTGAGTCCGGCACCTCGCCTGTGGAGCTGTCGCGTGAAATTGAACATGTGAAGAAAATCGCGCTTCAATCGGAAGACAGCTACATCCGTGCGCTCGGCGCGAATATTCTTTTTCTTGCGCATGACGGAAAGAACGCCTTCTCACTGGCTTCCGGACTTGCCGCCTCGCAGGAAAAGAACGGCGCCGTCGGCGGAGGAAAAACTACGATCACGTGTTCCGGCGGCGACTCGCTGAAGATTGAAACGACTTCGCTTGCCGTGCTTGCATGGCTGCGGATCGACGGCAGGTTCGCTCCGAATGTGGAGTCTGCGATGAAATGGCTTTTCGAACGGTGCAAAAACGGGCGTTTCGGCTCGACGCAGTCCACGATCCTTGCTTTGAAGGCGATCAACGCCTATGACAAGGCGCGCGCCGTCCCGAAGAATCCCGGAAGTGTCCGTCTGGTCGTGGACGGCAGGCCTTTCGGCAATCCCGTTTCTTTTACGAAAGAATCGAAAGGCACGATCGAACTGCCTGACTTCTCCATTGCAATGACGCCGGGGACTCATACCGTCGGACTTGTCATGGAGGACGGCTCCGAAATGCCCTTTACGCTTGAAGTTTCATGCAATACGAAGCTTCCCGTGTCCGCACCGGATTGTGCCGTCAAGGTGGAAACTGCGCTCTCCTGCGCAACGGTAAAGGAGGGGGAGATTGCGGAGCTGAATGTGACGGTGCGCAACGGCGGCAAGGATGTTTCGATGCCGCTTGCCGTGATTGGAATTCCCGCCGGATTCGAGGTGCGTTACGATCAACTCAAAGAACTTGTGAGCGCCAGGCGCATTGCCGCGTGGGAGATGTTCGACGGCGGGCTGGTTCTTTACTGGCGCGCTCTGCGTGCGGATGAAACGGTTCGCGTCCCTGTAAGCCTCAAAGCTGTGATTCCCGGTTCTTACACCGCTCCGGCGTCGCGTGCATGGCTTTACTACACCGACGAACTGAAAAACTGGTGCCCCGGCGTCAGCGCTGAAGTTCTCTGAGGCGTTTCCGGCGGATGGAATTCCTCACCCAACCGCCGGTTTTCACATCCAGTTCAAACAGGGAAAACAGGCACTTGTTCCAGTGTTTGATCAGCATCAGCAGGAGAAGCCGGTATTTGAGCCTGAAATCATGGAGGGGCAGTTTCCCGTCCGCGTGCCAGCGGGAGAAATGATCCTGAATCAGCGGCAGTATCTCTTTCAGGTCTTCCCTGTTCAGATCGTAAAGCCCGCTGAGTATGCTGCGCAGTTGCCCGGCGGCTTTGCGGTGAAAAAGTTTTTTATCTTCCGGAGATGAGAGCCTGTCTTCCAGTTTCATCATCTGATCGTAAATGACCAGATAGGATTTTGCCTTTTTTATGGAAAACGGGGAGTGCATGATGGAGTTCGGCGTTTGCGTGTAAAGATACATGAGCGCTTTGATGCGGCAGACTTTTTTCAGGCGGAAAAGACTGGTGTAAAAGAAAAGGTAATCTTCAAAATAGACACCGGGGACAAACGGCGCATCGGCGAGGAAGTCTCTGCGGAAAAGTTTTGCCCATGCGAAAACAGGAAGCCTGATCTTTTTCGACAGTTGGGAATGGATGATGCTGTCCTGTATGATGTCTGCCGGATGTTCTCTGCATGGTTCCGGAACGCTCCTTTGATCCGCTTCTGTTTTTGCATAATCACAGAATGCAAAATCCGCCCCTGATTTTTCCGCCTCGGAGTAAAGAATCTCAAGATATTCCGGCGTAACTGCGTCGTCCCCGTCGATAAAGGCAATATATTTTCCTGCGGCAAGCTGCAATCCGTTGTTTCGCGCCGCAGACAGTCCCTGATTTTCCTGATGAATCACTTTGACTCTGGAATCCTTTTCCGCATAGGCGTCCAGCAGTTCCCGCGTGCCGTCTTTGGAACCGTCATTGATGCAGATCAGTTCGAAGTCCCGGAATGTCTGCGCCAGAATGGAGTCCAGGCAGTAGGATACGTATTGTTCAATGTTGTAGAATGGCACGATCACGGAAATCGCAGGCTTCATGTTCTCCCTTTCTGTTCATGGCTGGAACGCCGGTGTTTTCTCAAGTCCGCATTTTGATGGAAACAAGCACAAAGAGACCGTTAATATAATTTGAAAACAGAGTTTTACAAGAAGTGAACGGGTCCATGTGAGAAGCAGGTATGAAAAGCCGGCTGAAATTCTTTTACAGAAACATTCGCCGTGCGCAGCCACCAGCATGATTTCATGAATATTTTCTTTGTTTATGGATAGTATATTTTTTATTTTATGGTATATTATGCGCTTTATCTTTTAAAACAGGAGTGCAAATGGACTTTTTCTTTCAGGGATTTTCAACGCTTCAGATTGTCGTGTTGTGTATTTCCGCAGTGATCATCGGAATCAATAAGACCGGAATGCCGGGGCTCGGACTGCTGCCGGTGGTGATGCTCGCAAATACGTTCGAACCCGGGCTTTCCACGGGTTTGCAGCTTATGATGATCGCGATGGCGGATATTCCCGCAATCATTTATTACCGTAAAACCGTAAACTGGAAGATCATTCTGCGGCTGCTTCCGGCAGCTCTGGCAGGGATCGGCATCGGGGTGATCGTGCTCCATTTTGCCAAAGATGTGAATCTGAACATCCTGATCGGCGTGATCGTTCTCGGCTTATGCGTCTTTACGATGCTGAAGGATTTCATCTGGCGCGATGTGACGAAAGTTCCGACGCACTGGAGCTTCGCCGCATTTTTCGGTCTCCTTGCCGGATTTACGACGCAGGTCGCCAATGCGGCGGGGCCGATCATGGCGATTTACCTGATCGCCATGCGATTCGACAAAAAAACGGAATATATGGGAACCGCCGCATGGTATTTCTTCCTGCTGAACTGGCTCAAAGTTCCGATTTTTTATGCTCAGGGGCGCATTACGCCGGAATCGTTCCGCGCGGATCTGGCGATGATTCCGCTGCTTCTCGCCGGTGCGGCGCTCGGTATCTGGGTATTGAAGAAACTGCCGCAGAGACTCTTTGAAAAGATCGTGCTGTTTCTCTCTGCGATTGCGGCGCTCAAGCTGTTCTTCTGAGTGTGTCACGGGAAAGTGCGGATTGTGTCATAATGTCACGGAAATACATATCTTTATTCGTATTTCGTTCTTTGTAACTGTTTGATTATATTTGAATTATGGAAAATGATGTTTTTCTGGCATAAAGAATGCTTAATACGGCGGATATTATGATGATTATGAAAAAAATGACATGGTATAAATCAGATAAAGGAGTTGGAAATGCCTACGTATGAGTATGTTTGTGAGGCGTGCGGTCATGATTTCGATGTCTTTCAGAGCATGAAGGACGACAAACTGAAACAGTGCCCGAAATGCAAGGCTATGAAACTGAAACGCAAAATCGGCGGCGGTGCCGGAATCATTTTCCACGGCAAAGGCTTTTACTGCACCGATTTCAAGAATTCCACGCCCACCCCCTCGAAATAACTTGAATTTTTCAGCTTGACAAGGAGGCTTCCCTTATGGAAAACAACATGCAGTTCAAAGCAGAGGTCCAGCAGCTTTTACAGCTCATGATCCATTCCGTCTATTCCAATAAAGACATTTTCATCCGCGAACTGGTCGCCAACGCTGCGGACGCGATCGACAAGGCACGTTTCGAATCACTCAGCAAGCCTGAATTCGCCCAGAAATGGGAGATCAGGATTGATTCCGACGAAAAAGCGAATACGCTCACCATTTCCGATAACGGCATTGGCATGGATCATGACGAGCTTGTTTCCGATATCGGCACGATTGCGCGTTCCGGCACCAAAGCATTCATTGAAGCCATGAAAAATGCAAAAAAGGACGGCGAGGATACGCCTGCGGGCCCTGAACTGATCGGTCAGTTCGGCGTCGGGTTCTATTCTTCGTTCATGGTTGCGGATCGCGTGGACATCATCACGAAAAAAGCCGGCGCGGACAAGGCGTGGAAGTGGTCCTCGGACGGCAAGGAGACTTATACCATCGAAGAAGCACAGCGTGATTCGCAGGGCACTACGATTGTCATGCACATGAAAGAGGACGCAAAGAGCTATCTCGATTACTGGAAAGTCTCCTCGATCATCAAGAAGTATTCCGACTTCATCGAATATCCCGTTATGATGAAGCATACGGTCAAGAAAGACGACAAGGAAACGGTCGAGGATTCGACTTTGAACTCGATGAAAGCGATCTGGCTTCGCCCCGAGTCCGAAGTGACCGCGGAAGAATTCAACAGTTTCTACACCCATCTTTCCGGACAGGTCGGCGAGCCTCTCAAACGCATTTCCTACAGCGCGGAGGGAACCTCCGAATTCAAGGCGCTGCTTTTCCTGCCGGCGCGCGCACCGTTCGATTTCCAGTTCGGCGAACGCAGAACCAACGGGTTGCATCTTTATGTGCGGCGCGTGTTCATTACGGACAACTGCCCCGGGCTTCTGCCGGATTACCTGCGCTTCGTTTCAGGCGTGGTTGATTCCAGCGATCTCCCGCTGAACATCTCCCGTGAAATGCTTCAGGACAATCCGCAGATTCTCAAGATCAGCAAAAACCTTGCGAAGCGCATCATCTCCGAGCTCACGAAGATGCTTGAAAACGACAGGGAAAAGTATGAACAGTTCTACAAGGAGTTCGGCCGCCTCATCAAGGAAGGCGTCCACATGGATTTCGCAAACCGCGAGAAACTTCAGAATCTGCTGCTGTTCGAAACTATGAACGGCCCCAGGGGCAAGCTCGTGACGCTGAAGGAATACCGCGACGCGATGCCTGCGCTCCAGCAGGAGATTTACTATATCACCGGCGACAGCCGCGAAACGCTGGAATCTTCTCCGCATCTTGAGATTCTCCGCAAGGAAAATTATGATGTGCTGTTCATGACCGATCCCATCGACGAATGGGTGATCTCCGAAGTCGGCACTTACGACGGCAAGAAACTCAAATCCGTCAATAAAGGCGATGTCAAGTTCGACGAGTCGATTCAGAAAGAGCTGGAGGAAAAGACCAGAAAGGCGGCGGATGAGAACAAGCCGCTGGTGGAGCTGATCAAGAAAGCTCTCGGCACGAAAGTCAAGGATGTCCGCTTTTCTTCGCGCCTGACCGAAAGCGCCTGCTGTCTGGTCAGTGATGAATATGACCCCAGCGCTTACATGCAGCGTGTTTTGAAGGCGATGGATAAGAACGCACCGAATGTGGCGCGCATTCTTGAGCTGAATCCGGAGCATCCGCTGGTTGTGGCGATGAAGAAACTTTATGAAAAGTCTCCCGATAATGCGAAACTGCCTGAATTTTCGGAAATGCTTTACGATCAGGCGCTTCTTGCGGAAGGCAGCCCGATTCCGGATCCGCTCCTGTTCACCAGGCGCACCGCATCGCTGATGACGCTCGGCATGGAAAAAGAAGCGAGCGCTGAGTAATGGCTGATTATTACGAGATCCTTGAGGTCACGCACGAGGCGACCGATACCGAGATCAAAAAATCTTACCGGCGCCTCGCCGTCAAATATCACCCGGACAAGAATCCGGGGAATAAGGAGGCGGAGGAGCATTTCAAGGAGATTTCCCAGGCTTATGAGATTCTTGGAAATCCGGAAAAGCGCCAGATGTATGATCAATATGGCGAAGCGGCGTTTTCGCATGGCGGCATGGGCGGCGGAGGCGGAATGGATCCGTTCGATCTTTTCCGTGAGGCATTCGGCGGCATGGGCGGCGGAGGCGGAATTTTTGATTCTTTCTTCGGAGGCGGACAGTCGCGCCGGTCGGACCCGAACGGTCCGTTGGACGGATCGGATCTGCGTTACAATCTTGAAATCACTTTTGAAGAAGCGGTTTTCGGTGCGGATAAGACGATTGAGTTTCAGCGCATGGCGGCCTGTGAGACCTGCCACGGTTCCGGCTGTGAGCCGGGGACGGTAAAGAAACGCTGTCAACGTTGCGGCGGAAGCGGGCAGATCGCAATGTCGCAGGGCTTTTTTACGGTCATGCACGAGTGTCCGAAGTGTCACGGTGCGGGAGTCATGGCGGAAAAGCCGTGCCGCCAGTGTTCCGGCAGCGGGCAGCATAAGGTGAAGCGCACCGTTCAGGTGCATATTCCGCCGGGAGTCGATACCGGCACCCGGATGCGTGTCTCAGGGGAGGGGGAACCCGGACTGCGCGGGGGGCGCAACGGCGATCTGTTTGTGATTACCCATGTGCGCGAGCATGAGATATTTCAGCGCGATGGACTTTCCGTCTATTGCAGTGTGCCGATCGATTTCCCGACGGCGGCACTCGGCGGAACCGTGGATGTCCCGACGGTGACAGGGAAAACGGCGTTGGAGATTCCTGCGGGGACTCAGACGGGCGATGTCTTTACGATCCGCGGAAAAGGGATGCCGTCTTTGCGCGGACAAGGCCGCGGCGATCATTATGTAAAGGTTTTTGTCGAGGTTCCGAAGAAGCTTTCGGAAGATCAACGCAGTGCCTTGAAACGTTATTCCGAAGCGTTTCAATCCAATGGAAACGGAGGCTCGCACCCTGTGCGGGAAAGCTTTCTGGAAAAAGCTAAACGCTTTTTTCAGGTCGGTGCTTGAGTTTTTTGGATTCTGATATTTGCAGCAGGAAAGGATGCATGATTTCCCGAAGAGGTCATGTATCCTTTTTTGCATTTGCCCGGAGGCCTGCCGAGAGAGTTTCCGTCTGCCGCATACTATGGCGCGGCTTTGAAAGCAGCGCTTGAAAACAGTGCGGGGATAAGGTATATTCCCGTTCATGAAAACAGCGTTTACAATCATTGTCCCGATGTATAATGTCGGTCGGGAGATTCACCGGTGCCTGTCTTCACTGCGGAAACAGACGTATCCGGAGTTCGAAGTCCTGCTGCTTGACGACGGCTCGACGGATGATACCGTGAGCATCTGTCGGGAGACTGCCGCCCGTGATTCCCGTTTCCGGCTGATTGAGAATCCGCATCACGGAACGGCGTCGCCTCTGCGGAATCTCGGCATCCGCCTTGCATCGAAGGAATATATCGTTTTTCTGGATGGCGATGATGAGATTCTGGCGGATTCCCTGGAATGTTTCTCCAGTGCGGTGGAACGTTATGGCGCGCCGGATGTTCTGGGTGCCGGAGTTTGTTCCGGCAGCCTGAATGCGGAAGGGGTATTTCAGGAAAACGGGCGGACGTTCAATTTTTCCTCCCGTGACGGCGTACGGACGGGGATTCAGGCGCTGGAGCGGTTGTTTTTACAGCATAAGACTCTGGCGTGTTACAGTTGCGGAAATATTTACCGGAGACAGTTCCTGATCGGAAAACAGTTGTTTCAGCGCGAGGATATCCGTCTCCTTGAGGATCATGAATGGCTGCCGCGTGTTCTGTTGAGCGCGGACCGGGTTGCCGCCGTGGAGCATCCTTATTATCATTATATCCGCAGACCGGGGTCTGTTACGACCGCGTTGACGGATCGCGGGCTTGAGGATATCGCCGGCGTCGTCAACAGTCTGGCTGCGTATGGCTGTGCATATCAGGAACGGATGCCGGAAACGGTCCGGCGCTTCTGGGCGGCTCATGCTCTGAACGCTTTCTTCTGGTATTTTTTCAACCCGCTTTATGAGGATAAATTTACTTTTCCGGTCTGGCGTTCCAAACTGGAACTGCTTCTGGGGAATCCTGAAAACAGGAAAAATCTTTTCCGGCTTTTCCGTTATGCGTCCAAAGCGAAACAGCTTGCTTTGCCCTGGATTCTGCTGGCTCGGAAAGGGATACGCCTGCCTGCGAATCTGTATTTCCGGCAATTCTATTACAGGTTCTGCATCAGAAAATGAGTCTTCTGAACCTTATTTGAAATTTTCGAAAGTAAGATCATCGCCTTTGATGTCAATGAAGAAGAATCCCAGAACCGCGTCCAGAATATCGACCGGATGAATGGACACTCTGGCTTCGATCAGCCCCAGCCCTAATGTTCCTCCGATTTCCCAGTAGTCCCGTGCGCCTTTCCGAAGGTCGTAAATCGGCTCCGCCGGATTCGGAAATCCCTCCATGTTGATCCAGTATTCCTGAACCAGGGAGGACGTCGGGCGTCGTTCCGTGTCCTCCGCCGCGATTCCGGGCAGAAAACCGCTCCAGCCGTTCTGCATGGCATAACCGTATTGGCGATTGGTGTCTTTCACCAGATTTGCCGTATAGCCGAAACCGCCTCCGCCCTGTACCGCATGAGTCAGGCGCAGTTCGGCGCGTGCCGCCGGACCCCCTCCGATGTCAAGGCTGAATACATCCAGCAGGTCCAGAATCCTGTTGGGCACATACAGTGTCACCTTGTCCACCCATTGCGCCTGCAGTTCCATTCCTGTAAAAAGCACAAGTGCAAAAACGATTCCCGACAGTATTTTCTTCATGACAGTCTCCTTTTCCGAAATTCTTTTCCTGAAACAATAATAGTCTGTTTTTCTTTTTTCTGCAAATTGTTTTTCATAAAAAATGTCACTCTTTTGGTTCTTGCCCCTTGTGTCTCTATTATTTTTTTCCGATTCGGAGATATTTTTTCCATATTTTTCCGCTTTTTGTGGTTGTCAAGGGGAAAAAACGGCGAAAAAAATAATTTTTTTTGCGTATTTGTCTTGTATTTGGAATACAGGGCGTACATAGTAGCGCTGTAAATGTGTATCAGACATATTTTTTTGAGTGTGTTTCATGCCGTTTCAAAAATGGATGGATTAGTGTTAACATATTGTATATTAGAGATTTAGGAGACTCGAATGCGGAAGATCAATTCGTTGCTTATCATGATTTCTGCCACAATGGTTCTGGTTGCAGTGAATGGCTGCAAGTCATCGCAGGAATATGCGGAGGAACGCGGACGGAAAGCTGTAACCCAGTATCAGATGGCAAAATACCGTGAGATTCAGAACGGCAAACCGCTTTCCCTTGCGCAGTGTATTGAAATCGCGTTGCAGAACAATCTTGATGTCCGTGTTTATGAATTGGAACAGGAAGTTGCGAAAGAATTCCGGACTGCGGAAGCGCTGGGAATGCTGCCGGATCTTACCCTCACCAACAATTTTACCGCCCGCAGCAATACGCCCGCCTCCAGCAGCAAGAAGCTGGTTTCCTCCGGTGAAACATACGGCGCCAGCGTTGCGGAAGACCGCAATGTGAACTACCTGAATATTGATCTTGTCCTCAGTATGCTGGATTTCGGTCTGGCGTATTTCAATACCCAGCAGGCGCAGGACAGAGTTTACATCCGGAAGCAGAGAACGGAGCGTGCGGTCCAGAATCTTTCTTTTGATGTGGTCCGTGCTTATTTCAAGGTTGCCGCCGCCCAGCGTGCCATCAAGATGACTACGACGCTGCTGGAGCAGTGCCGCTCCCGTTTTGAACTGATCGAACAGGCGCGGAAGAAAAAACAGATTACGGTTCCTTTTGCCTATGAGCAGATAACCCGCTTCATCGACATGGAAAAGAGACTGACGCAGTTTGTCCGGAGCTATGAAAATTCCTGTGTGGAACTGCGGACGCTGCTCGGTTATTATCCGAATTCCAATATTTTCGTGGATGAGTCCGTTCTGGATCGCGTGCCCGATTTCAAACTTCCTGAAATTGCCACGATGGAGCAGATCGCGCTGATCCGCCGTCCGGAACTCTATGAAGTCGATATGCAGAAGCATGTCAACATTGTGGAATGCTATAAGACGATCGCACTGATGTTCCCGAACGTGAAACTGTTTGTCGACTGGTCGAACAGCAACAATTCCTATCTTTATAATCAGAGCTGGTGGGAACTCGGTGTCCGCGCCGCATACAACCTCCTGAAACTTCCGCAGAACATCCAGCGTCTTGAGGGATACTGGACTCAGGTGAAAACAGAGGAAATGCGTTCCTATGCGCAGGCTGTGGCTGTGATGGCGCAGGTCAGAATCGCATATGGAAACCTGCTGTCCGCCAAAGAGCGTTATGATCTTGACCGCAGAGTTTATACCACTTATGATGAAAATCTTCAGGCGGCATTGAAGAATCAGGCGGTCGGACGCTCCATGCAGCAATTGGAGCTTGACCATATGCGCCTTGTCACAACGGAGACCAGCATCGAGTCCCTGATGTCGCTCGGTGATTATTATGTCGCCTATTACCGTCTTTTGAACGTCATGGGACTGCGCGATCTGGATGCCCGTTCGACGGATGAAATGGTGGAGGAGATCACGGATGCGGACATCCGGATGAAAGAAGATATTGCAAATGCACGCAAGGTGTTTGACGAACAGAGAGTTGCCGCGATGAAGGAAGCTCTGGAGAAACAGAAAGAGCTTGAGGCGAAAGCCGCCGCGGAGGCTGTTGCGGAGAGGCGCGCCAAAGTGAATGCGCAGATCGACAGGCGCATCGAAGCCGAAGCCGTAAACTCGCTGGTAAAGTAAGAATAAGCTAGTAATCATATAGTCAGAGAAGGAAGAAGGATCATGAGAAAGCAGAGAAGACAGAGAAAGATTGAGATCTTCAAACTTGAGGACCGCGTATTATTTGAAGCCGCCGGAGCCGCGGAAGCGGTCGAGGCAGCGGATCATGCGAACAATCCGAATCCTGACCAGCAGCATGATATATCGGAATCCGAACGACAGGAGAAAGAGGCACAGTCCGCTGTGAAACATGTGGGGCCCGGTACGGCGCTTCCGGATCCCGGTGCGGCTGTACAGGATCAGGGCGCCGGTCTGGCTCAGCCCGGAACCGCTCATCAGGATCCTGCGCAGAAGCTTGTGGACGGTTCCGCCGATTTTTCAAATGTGCCTGACGTTACAGAACATCACTCTTCCGATGTTTCAGATTTCCTGAATGCTGACTTCTCCGACCACTCCGCCGCCCAACTTTCCTTCTCCGATTCTCTCTCTGCCGATGGACACGATCTGATCATTGTCGACGCCGATGCGGCGAAAGACCTTGACCTCAACTCTCTTCCTGACAATACCGAAGTGCTTGTTCTTGACCATAACAGTGACGCCATGGAGCAGATCAATGCGTATCTGGATTCCCGTGACGGCAAATTCGATTCCGTCAAGTTCGTCGTCGACGCCGATCTTTTCGGCGCCGACTCCGCTCAGGAACATCTTGAATTGAACGGCGAAGATGTTTCCGCCGCAGATTTGAATGCAATCCGTGACCATGTGGCGGAACACGGCGATCTTTCCGTGCATACGGCTCTGGATGATTCCGCGCTTTCTTATTCCCTGAATCCCGACGGAGATTTTGAGCACAGCGCTGACGGCGATCTTCATGATACCGTGATTCATCCTGAAATCGACAAAAATATCACAGTGAACACCGATCCGGCGGATCAGATTGATCCTGCCCTGGCGAATCCTGTTGAAGACGGCAGAAACGAGCTTGTGATCATCGACAGCAACATGGCGGACAAAGATACCGTTCTTTCCCAGATCGGCGAGGGGCGCGATGTCCTTGAGATTGATCCGACTCAGGATGCCATGAGCCAGATTCAGGATTACCTTGATGCTCATTCCGATACGAAATACGATGCGGTTCACATTATGACCCACGGCAATGATCTGGGGTTCTATCTCGGCAGCACAAAAGTTACGACGGCGGACCAGATGTCTGTTTTCAACGGTCATATGGCGGAGAACGGCGATTTCATGCTCTACGGCTGTGAACTGGCTTCCAATGAGCACGGACAGTCTCTGATTCAGGATATCGCGGATTTTACGGGCTGTGATGTAGCCGCTTCCACGAATACGACGGGTATTTCCGGTGACTGGGCGCTTGAATACAATGTCGGCGTCATTGAGACTGCCAACATTTCCATTCATGGCTGGAACCATGATCTGGAGGCGTATAAAGTGAAAGCCGATGGCGGGACAGGATATTACACTTCTATCAGCGCAATAAATGGCGGTACTTTTACTTCCGGTAATCATACCATTGAATTTTATTCCAATATTACCGAAGTCGGTACTGTTACCGTCAATGGCGGGACATTGACGCTTTATTCTGCTACGGAAAATAATGTTCAAAGTAATTATACTTACACCTTGAACGGAAATGTTGTTGTCAATGCGGGAGCCGAAGTTATTATTCAGTCTTCAAATCTGACCGTAAACGGACAGGGAGCTTTTAATGTCGCTGGAACTTTGACTCTGGATTCCCTTGATTCGAACGTGTCGGGTAATGTTTCGGCAAAGATCAACCTGAACAGCGGTATTTTGAATATTGACAGCAATATTACTGCTGCAACCGTGAATGTTTCCGGTGCTTCTTCTATCGATTCTGACGGAGTGATTTCCTCTTTGACTTTGAATAGTGGAGGAACTCTTAATCTTTCCAGTGGAACTGTAACTGGAACCGTTAATCGTGGCACTCTTACCGGAGCGGGAGCAATGTTCGGAACAGTAACTAACTATGCAGATTTTACTTTGACCGGCGGTTCTGTTTCTTCATTGGACAATAACGGCACGTTCAATATGGATGGAGGAACGGTTTCCTTGCTGACTAACAGTGCATCGACTGCCATGACCGGCGGGACGATTACCACAGTTGACAATAACAGCGGAACATTTGACCTGAGCGGCGGAACGGTTGCCACATTGAATAACACCAGTGATTTGACTGTTTCCGGCGGTGCCATTGGGACGTTGAACAATCGAGCCGGCGGTGATTTGGCGATGTCGGGAGGGCAGATTACCGTCACATTGAATAACAGCAGTACCGGAACCAATGAAATTTCCGGCACTGCCGCCGTCAGTTATCTGAATAACAGCGGAACTCTTACTGTATCCGGCGGAACAGTCGGGACTGTCACCAACAGCGGGACTCTTGATGTTTCCGGCGGCAGTATTTCCGCCGGAACTAACGATACCGGAATTACCAATAACGGTACGCTGACTTTCTCCAATACCGTAGATGCCGGAGCAATTTCGAATCGCGGAACCTTGAATATAAACGGCGTGCTCCGGATTGCGGCTGCGTCCGGAAGTGTCGCTGTAGAGAATCGCGGAGGAACGGTCAATTTCTCCGGGGGCACCTTGCGGAATGCATCAGGGATCCAGTCCGGAACCGGAATCGGCAATACCGCGGGCGGCTCTGTCATTAATGGACCCCGCACCATCGAAGGGTTTGCCTATGGTGCGGAGGTGCTCCTTGGCCAGTCTGTTGCCGGCTTGACTTTTAACAATAATACGAATAACTATCTTTTTTCCATTACAGTTGTCGGCGACAAAGGGGGGAGTTCTCTCGCTACCGGTGAAGTCAGAACGATTGATGATGCCCTGGCGGCGCTTCAGGCAGATCCCACCGGTGTGTTTTCCATTAACTTTAACCTGACTTTGAGCGATTACGGCAATTGGTCGACTTATCTGACCGTAAACGGTAACTACAGCGCAATTACGAATCTGGCATCCGTCAGTTCCAATACGGTGGTGAAGGGTGAATACATTATTCTTACCATGGTTTTGAACAAGAATATTACACTTTCCACTCCGTCAACGGTGGATGGCGGTGTGACATCTTTCCGTAATATTTCCGTTACGGTCAATGCCGGTTCGACTTTTACTGTGAGCAGCGGGACGACTGCAAAATTCGATACCGTATCCTATCACGAAATCGAATCTGTGGAAGGGCTTGGAACGGCAACAGTCACAGCCCGTCTGAAAAACGGATCTGTAACTCTGACCAATGAAGGGACTCTTTCCGTTCAGGGAACACTGAATTTTACCTATGCGGAACCGACGACGGATGTGAATGCCATTGTCAACAAGGGACAGTTGATCTTTGACGGTGGTCAATTCAACCTGAATGTGACGGTATCGACGGGTTCCTCGAAATCTCCGCTTGTCAACGGCATCCTGAACGAAAACGGCGGAACGGTCAATGTCACGAACGGCGCGCGGCTGAATGCCTCGATTTCTTCCGGTGTTTCAGACTCCGCATTGATCCGGAACAGGGGCACGCTGACGATTGATGGAGCCAGTCGCCTTAACATCAGCGGTACGACGACGACAAAGGCGTATGCGATTCATAACGATTCCGTAGCAAATATTACGGACAGTTTCATTGATGCCAGTGGAAGCGGTGAATTTTATGGTCTTTTCAACAGCAATAATGCGACGGCGACGTTTACTGTAACGGAAGTTCCGGATTACATTACGTTTCCGGTTTCTGCTACAGAAGGTTATGGGGCGCTCTACTATTATCTCGACCAGATTTATCATATCAGAGGAACCTCCTATTCCGTTTATAATGAAAACAGCTTTACAACGGTCAATAACGTTGCATCGTCGGGAGATTATACCATTACGAACGGGCTGATTACCGGAACCGTGAAGGATTCCGCCGGAAATGTAGTCGGCATTTTCCGCGATGCGCCGCTCTATGCCCTGATCGGCAACATCCATACACAGGGCAAGGTCAACGGACAGGGAGCCAATGCTTCGACAAAACTGAATAATATCACGATTCTGGGGAATGTTTCAAATCTCGGAACCGCGGAGATTTCGCTGAATAATTTCCGTTTGAACGGAAATATTTACAATCAGCTATCCAAAGTTCTCGTGACCGGCGACTTCATGTCTTCTGATTTCTACTATCGTCGTTCAGAGACAGATACCCGTTATTATGCCTATTACGGTTCTTCCGGAAACAAGGAGACCATAGAGGTCTGGAATTATTTTACTCCGGCAATCGGAACCAACGCCGGCGGCACGATTTATTTCGGACCTCAGGCAAACAAGGTCAATTTCAGCTCCACTTCAAATTATGCGTTTTATAATCTGACCGGCGAAATGGCGTTTGCCAATTTCTCCAATCTGTCCAGCGAAAGCAATCCGGTTCAGATTTATAATCAGGGTGTGTTCAGTATTGACGCCACCAATGCTGATGGAAAAGTCGATGGAATGTACAGCCTTTATGTGAAAGAAGCTGATCAGGCAGAGTCTTTGATGGAGGGGAATGTCGGGATTGGAAATTATGATACTGCATCCGGTATTTCCGACCGGGGCATTGTGAATGTCAACAGTAACGGTTATAATCCCGCTTCCCCGGTAACAAACGGCATGACGTTGACTGGACTGCATGTCCGCAATACGCAGAATTCTTCTGCGGCGGTTACGAACTATGCGGGCAATCTGACCGTTAACGGCGGCGCTTTGAGTGCAACTTATTCGGCGTTGGACAATTTGGAAGTTCTGGCTTATGTATGGACTACAGCCGATGTTTTTACATTTTATACCGTTACCCCGATTGCGAACCTGAATGATGTCACATCTCTGGCTGGTTCGGCATATTCCGTCCGTAATGTCGGAGAGTTGAATATCAAAGGTTCCAATGACAAGACGCTGTTTACGAACAGACTTGATTTCAGCAGCAACTATCAGGGGGATTATACTGCTTTGTTCAACTCCTCCGTTTCCGTTTATATGCAGGAATATGATTCCGGTGAATCAAATGTGAAGACAGTGGTCTATTATTATTGGAATTCTGCTTTCACAGAGGGGCGTAAGACCTTTACATGCACTTCAACGGGAGCCGTTATCGGTTCCAATGCCACGCTGTATCATATGACATCCGCGTCTGTGACGGGTCGAACAAAAGTCGATCTGCCTTCGGATTATGTTTATACGATTCCGAATACATCCAATGTCTGGCGCGGTTTCGGAAACGCTCTTGTGGCGGAAGCCGATGCAACTTTGAATAATGTCGCTTTCAATGCCGAAGCCAGTCCGGATACCCAGACCGTATTTGAAAACTGGGGCAATCTGACTGTAACGGGAATTGATGCGGATAATCAGTTCAAAGGGTTTGACTATTTGATTGACAATGGCACTCCATACTGGACATCTGCAACTGTATCTTTCACCCGGTATGGGAGTTCAAAACCTAAAGGCGACTATACGCAGACTGCCGATCTTGAGATCGGATTCCAGATCAGCGCCTCCTCTATTTACAGAAACTTCGGTACTCTGACGCTTCGCGGCGTTGAAACCCAGACGGGTGAAAATGAATATGAATATACCACAGGGACGGTAAATGTAGACGGCGGCGCTCTTGTAATCGCACCGACGACAAGTTCCCTTTCCGGGTCACATATTACGAGGCTGAATCTTGTGAATTTCTCCGTTTCCGGCAAGAACACCCCGTATGCGATTCAGAACGAAGGTTTCCTGGGAATATACAACGGGCATTATGACAGTGCTGCCAATGAGTGGATCGGCGGCAGCAATGCTTATGTTCAGGCAACAAACGGAACCGCGATTCTGAACCGCAACACGCTTGAGATTTACAACAGCGCGATTATCAATAGTGTTAATGGTATCGAAGCGACAGATCAGGCGTCTTATATGGATATTGTGAATACTACAATCGCGAACAACAGCGGATGGGGAGTTATCTCCGCTATCGGTGCCCCTTCAGGAGATTTCAATTTCCTGATTGCCAATTCTACTATCGCTTACAATGGCAGTGGCGGTATTCGTCTGACAAACAGCAATGGTAAATTGTTCTTGATAAACACAATTGTTCTGAATGCCAATCCGGATGCTTCTTCTGAAAAATCCGTGGATCTTGTTTTTGATAATGGAGCTTCTTTGGATTCTCTGTCCGCAGGAAATCTTTACGGAACGACTGCTGCCGAGACAAAAGATTTGCAGGGAAAGACATTTGGGGGATGGGATGATACCAATCATGTATATTCTTTGGTTGAAAACGGGCCTGCGTGGTCTATCTCTGTTGCATGGTCTTACAACCGGACCAGCGGCAGCATGTGGGTGATAGATCATGTGACAGTCGGCAGTGCAACATCCGGAGCATATACGATTCATTACGACCAGGTCGGCAATGAGAGGTTGGCTTCGGACGGCAGAATCGGTGCGTATGTGCTTTCCGGCACTCCGCCTCCGCCGCCTGCAACGATCATTGTCAACACCATTTATGACAGTGCCAATTTTGATGCCTCGCATTTTACGGAAAAAGATGGAATTTATTCTTTGCGTGAAGTGATTTATGCCATTCAGAACGGTTATCTTGAGAGCGGGGACGTCCAGTTCGACTGGAACGCTCTGATTACGCAGATGGGAGGCGGCAGTGATATCACCATTACGGTTGATCTCGGTTCTATCGGAATTACGGATAATATTTCCATTACTGTTCCGGGCAGCGCCGGTGTGACACTGACGATCAATGCTTCCGGCAACGGAGATTCCGCATTTGTGGTCAACGGTTCCGCGATCGGCACGAGCTTGAGCCTGAATAATCTTACGCTGACCGGAGCGACGACAGCCGGTAACGGCGGTGCGATTGATATCAAGGCGGGAACCGTCAATCTTACGAATGTTGATATCAAAGACGGAAGTGCGGCGCTGGGCGGTGCGATTTACCTGGCGTCCGGCAGTGCATTCCTTACGGCTTCCGGGACAACGTTCAGCAATAATACAGCGTCTTCCGGCGGTGCGATCTATAACAACGGCGGGCAGGTCACGTTCTCCGGCGGAGGAAATTCCTTCAGCAATAATCAGGCAGGCAATGGCGGCGCGATTTATAACAACCGCGGCACTTTGAGCCTGGGCGGCGTCTCATTCTCCGGCAACTCCGCGACAGTCGGCAATGGCGGCGCGATTTATACGGTCGGCGGGACAATTGATATGGGAGGAACTTCATTCTCCGGCAATTCCGCGACAGGGAACGGCGGCGCAATTTACAATAACGGCAGTTCCTTGAGTGTTGCCGACGGCGGCGTCTTTACCGGCAACCATGCCACTGAAAACGGCGGCGCGATTTATAATGACGGAAACGGAAGCCTTACGATTCAGGGCGGCGAGTTCTCCGGCAACTATACCGATAGCGGCGACGGTGGCGTGATTTACAACGGTTCCGGGGCTTTGGATATTCAGGGCGGCGTTTTCTCCGGCAACCATGCCGCGGGCAGCGGCGGCGTAATCTATAATGGCTCCGGGGCTCTGACGATTCAGAGCGGCGAGTTCTCCGGCAATTATGCCGGTGGCGACGGCGGTGTTGTTTACAATGCGTCCGGTGCAGGTGCAATGAATGTCGCAGGCGGCGTCTTTGCCGGCAACTATGCCGGTGGCAACGGCGGCGCGGTTTATAATGCTTCCGCTGAGGGAATGACTGTTGCCGCTGATTTCGCAGGCAATTATGCCGCGAACGGCGGTGCGATTTACAACAAAAACGGGACGCTGGCAATTTCCGGCGGTTCTTTTGAAGCGAACGAAGCCAGGAACGGCAACGGCGGCGCCATTTATCACGGCGGCGCAGGCAGTCTGACGATTGATGGAACCAGACTGATCGGTAATTCCGCGGCGGTTCAGGGCGGTGCCGTCTTCAGCGGAAATGGCGCACTGAATGTGAAGAATTCCACATTCACCGGAAATATGGCGGTTACGGGAGCGGCAATCTTCAGCGGCGGTTCTGCGACGATGGACCGTGTCGTTTTCTCCGGCAATCAGGCGTCAGAGTCCATTGTCACCATCAACGGCGGCGACTTGAAGAATCTGACGGTATCGGGCAATACCGCGGGCGGCGCTTTATTCGATTCGCAGGGAAGCAAGACTGTCATTGACCTTTCCGCATTTTATGACAACAACGCAGAGATCCTGCTTTCCGCCGGGGCGACGCTGTATGTGATCAACAGCACATTCGCAGAGGGGAATGGCGATGTCACAAAGCATATGATTACGGGCGGCGATGTCACCATCTTGAATACGACGGTTACGGGCGATATGGCGGACCGCGGCGATGCTCTGATTGATGCCGGCACCATCCGTTCGGTGAACAATATCATTGTCGGAACGGATGCGTCCCAGACAGCCTTGAACGGCGGCAAAGTGGAAGCTGCATATACGATCATGAGCGGAACCGGAACCCAGGTGCATGGCGGAGTTGACGACAGCAATACATTCGGTATCAACTACCGGGCGCTGTTCGGCGGCAATACTGTGGACCCGGCAACCGGAACGATAGCCCTCCTGAGCGGGTCGATTGCCGAAACCGGTGTGTGGGTCGGATACAATACTGAAGGCGACCTTTACTATTCGGTCCGTCCGGACCAGCTTTATCCGCGTTACGGCATTGATAAAGTGGACTGGAAAAAGTTCGGCAGCGATACGCTCATTGCCAGGCCGGACAACGTGAAGATCACAGAAGGTTTGAACGGCAATACTCTTCCGAGTATCGGTTCCTATTGGATCACGCAGGATGTCCCGACGCTGGGGATCGGCCCCGGTGTCAACAATACATTTATCGATCCCTCTTTCAACGGCATCGGCTGGAACAACAACGATATTTACAATGTCGTCGCGGACAGCCTGATCATGAATCCGGGATTCCTGTTGAACTTCCGCAATGAAATGCCGGTGGGCGGCCGCTGGTATTATGACTTCACCCATGCGTTTGACGACCGTTACAGTTCCTATGTGGGACGTTTCGCCGTGACGCTGGGACGTTTCGACCTTGGCTTTGTGCCGAGCGGTGAAAATTATATCTCGGTCAACGTGAACAGCCATGTTTCCGATGACTTCACAAGATATACGACAACACCGTATCTTTCGGACGGCACGCCGCTGATCCCGGCGGAACTTGAATCCATGAATTCCGAGACGACGGCTCCCGCAACGGAAGGCTCGTTCGAACTGCCGGAAGGCCTGGAAGAGAAGCTTGTATCTTATCTTGGGCGTGCGGAAATCTTCAAGAATGATTTCGACAAGGCTTTGGACCAGTTGCTGGCAGTGAATGCCTGAAAGGAAAAATAACCAATGAAAGTATATGGAACAAAGGAGGAAAAGATGCGGCACGGCTCGCATGGAATAGTGCTTGGAGTTGCAGCGGTTCTGGTTCTTGCCGGAGGGTGCAAAACCGCGGATGATTACCGCAAGGAGCGGGTGAAAAATGCCGTGGAGCAGTTCAATCAGTCAAAGAAGACGGAACTTGTCAAAGATAAAGAGGTATTGACCCTGCATGATTGCATGGCGCTTGCCGCGAAGCATAATCTTGAACTGAAGGTTCAGAATCTGGAAAAGGATGCCGCCAAGAATATCATGATGGCGGAACTGCTTGGAATGCTTCCCGATCTGACGATCTCAAACAGTTTCACCGGACGTTCCAATGATCCCGGATCGAGCAGCAAGGCGGTCGCAAGTGACGGCGATACTTACGGTTACAGCACAAGTGCGGACCGGAATATCAACAATCTGAGTGTGGATCTCGCATTCAGTCTTCTGGACTTCGGACTCGCTTTCTTCAATACACAGCAGAACCATGACCGCATGCTTGCGAAAGAGAAGCAGATCGAAAGAGCCGCACAGAATCTTTCTCTGGAAGTGGTGAGAGTCTATTTCAAGGTCGCCGCCGCTCAGCGTGCGATCAAGGTTACGACGAAGCTTCTGGAAGACTGCAAGAGCCGCTACGAACTGATCAGGAGGCTTGCAGCACAGAATAAGATCACGCCTTTCCGCGCGACGGACGAGACGACCCGCTTCCTTACGATGGAAAAGCGTCTGACGAATTATACGCGCGGCTATGAGAGCGCATGTGTGGAGCTTCGCGCTCTGCTTGGCGTGTATCCCTCTTCCAAAATCGTAGTGGATGAAAGTCCGCTGGACTCTGTTCCTGAATTCGATTTCCCGGATATCGAACTGCTGGAGCAGATGGCGATTCTGAAGCGTCCGGAACTTTATGAGATCGACATTCAGAAGCATATCAACATTCTGGAGTGCCGCAAGACTCTGCTGATGATGCTTCCGAACGTGAAAATGTATGTTGATTTCATAAACAATAACAACTCTTTCCTCTATCATCAAAGCTGGTGGGAGCTTGCCGTGAGAGCCGCTTACAACGCGTTGAAGACCCCGCAGTACATCTCACGCTATATGGCTTACAGCGAGCAGGCCGATCTGGAGGAAATGCGGAGTTTTGCGCAGGCGATCGCCGTCATGTCCCAGGTGCGCATCGCAAAGGCGGATATCGTATCCAGCCGCGAGAGATTCGAGATTAACCGCAAGGAGCATGAGGAATACAGTAAATATCTGAAAGCCGCTCTTGCCACCAGCCGTGTTGATGGTTCTGTCTCACAGCTGGATCTTGACCATCAGCGTCTGCGGACCGCTGAAACCGAAATTGAACGCCTGATGTCTCTCGGCGCATATTATATCGCGCATTACCGTCTGCTGAATGCGATCGGCGTAAAGAATCTTGATGCGAAGACTCAGAGTGAGCTGAAAGCGGAACTGGCGTCTGCGCGTGAGAGCGCGAAGCTGGAACTTGAAAAGGCACGTGCCGAATATGCGGCAAAGCAGGCCGCCGCGGAAGATGCGCGTATTGCAAGAATTCTTTTTGACGACGGTTTGAAACTTTACCGTGAAGACAATGCCGCGGATGCCGCCGTTTATTTTGAGCGTGCCGCCGCAAAGGGAAATGCATCTGCGATGTTCTGCCTCGGCAAGATGTACTGGTCCGGCAAAGGCGTTGACAAGGATCAGCAGAAAGCGGCGGAGCTGTTTGTGAAAGCCGCAGACAACGGCAACCTTGAAGCAATGATTCTGACCGCATGGCTGTATTATAAGGGCAATACTCTGCCTGAGGACCATGAGCTTGCATTCAAATATTACCGGATGGCGGCGGACAACGGCGATGAAAAGTCGCTTTACTGGCTTGGTTTCCTTGCCTATGAAAACGGTGATTACAAGGATGCTTTGGAGTATTTTAAGAAATCCGCACGCGGCGGTGAAACTGCTTCGATGGTGTGGGTCGGCAGTCTCTACCGCAGCGGCAAGGGATGCGCAAAGGATTATACGAAGGCGATGCTTTGGTATAAGCGTGCCGCCGACAAAGGCAATCCGGAGGCGATGAACAACCTTTCCATGATGTATGCCGCCGGTGACGGAGTTCCCCGGAATCAGGAGGAAGCGGCAAAGTGGTTCAAGATGGCGGAAGCCGCCTTTGCGAAACGCTGACGATTGTTCGCTGATAAAATCAACCTCTGTCTTCGTAATGATGACAGAGGTTTTTCTATTTTTAAAGAGATCAATTATGGGGGGTGAAAATTTTATCTTCCGTGGTGGATTGTTGTTTTACTGCGGAAATGATCTTATTTCTTATTGAGTGATACGTCTTTTTTATAAAACTTATCCGATATATGGAAATCTCTATTTTCAGATGTTTTTCCTGATGGAAAGAGTTCAGAATTTTCTGTGCCGCCGGATGTCCGAGTTCCGCCGCTTTTTTGAAAAATTTCATTGCTTTTCCGAAGTCCTGACCGCCGCAAATTCCTTTTGCATAAACTGCACCAAGATAAAAGCAGGCATCGGCAGAACCGGACTTTTCCGACTCTGCGAGCATTGACATTCCCTCATTGAAATTTTTTTCCGTTCCGTATCCATTCAGGAGACACCAGCCCAATATGACTGTGGCTTCCCGAAACTGTTGCTCATGAGCGCGCCTGAACCATTTTACCGCCTCTGCATAATCTGGAGGCTTTACATTTGACATATAATAAGTTCCGAGGTTGTATTGTGCCGCCGCATTTCCCTTTTCCGCCGCGATACGGTAACAGGCCAATACTTTTTTTTCATTTCTCTCAATGCCGAGTCCTTCTTGGTAACAGTATCCCAGACTTGCAACGGCATGGATGCTGCCCCGTCTGACAGCTTTCCTGATCCACTTCAGCGCTTCCTTGTGATTTTGTGTAACTCCTTCACCATTCTGATACAGTCCTGCAAGCTTCAGCATCGCGTTGGCATCATTCTGTTCCGCCGCTCTTTTCAGCCATTTTACCGCATTTTCCTGGTTGACAGAAGTTCCTCTACCGGTAAGATACATCGTTCCCAGATTGCACATTGCATTGGCATCTCCTGCTTCCGCGGCTTTCCGGTACCAGAGGAATGCATTCTCCATTTCGCCTTTGCAGTACAAATCATAGGCAAGATCTCTTTGTGCCTGCGGATCGCCTTGCCGGGCTTTTTCCGCCAGCTCATCGATATCGCTGAAACAGGCACAGAGCAGAAGAAGCCCTGCCGGCAAAGATACGGCGGAAAATAAATATCTGAAAAAAATTAGGGTGCTTCGATTCATTACTGTTTTTCCGTTCCCTTTTCCATGAAAATATTACATTTCTCTGTAAAATCAAGTTTTCGAATCCGTAAAAACAGCAAAAGCAGAATTTTACCTGAGCTGATGACGAAAAATCATTCTTTCAGCAGAGTGTCGCGCATGAGCAGGGCGGCGCCCCGGGCGGTGTCGAAAGGAGCAAGCGTCGAAAGCTCGATCTTCAAATCTTTGAGCGAGCCTGCGAAGCAGTTCATGGACAGGGAACGGCTGACGGCATTGGTCAGCACGCCGCCGAGCTTTGTCAGCTCTCCGCTGAGGACGATCATGGAGGGATTCAGAAGGGCGACCGCAACCGCAAGCGCGGTTCCGATGCTGTCACAGACTTCGTTGGCGATGATTTTTGCGGCTTTGTCATATTTTGCGCATTCAACGAATTTTGCGAGCGAGAACTCATCCAGACTCAGTTCCGTATCGACTCCGCTGTTGAGGGCTTCGCGAATCTTGCGGCGGATTCCGGTTTCCCCGGCAATTGCCTCAAGACAGCCCCGGTTGCCGCACTGGCAGAGCGGACCGTTCGGCGCGATGATGATATGCCCGATTTCCATTCCCTGATTGGAATCGCCGGTGAAACATCTGCCGTCTTTGATGAAACCGCCTCCGATTCCGTCATCCATTCCCATGTGAAAAAGACTTTTGGGCGGTTCTTCACGGCGGAGACGCGATAGATATTCCATATAGGTCTTGACCATGCATTCCGGCCAGAGTTTTGCTTTTACGCCGTTTTCGGTTTCCAGCCATTTTCCCGTCTGCGCATTTTCCCAGCCGGGGACGTTGACCGCGCGGATCGAAATCCCTTTTTCAATATCGACCAGCCCCGGATCGGCAAAACCGATTCCTTTGACGAGACTCCATTTCTCTCCGAGCTGTTCCCGCAGGCGGCGGAGGATTTCGCGGATCTCGTTCCGGCAGGCATTCAACGAGTTCCGCTCCAGCGCGGTGAGTTCCGCAGTCGCCTGAACGGTTCCTGTCATGTCCGTGACCGCGCCGATGGTTTTTCTGACTTGAAAATCAATTCCTGCGCACCAGAAACAATCCGGATGGAAGGTGAGGGCGGGGGCCTTGCGCCCGGTTTTCTTGCCGTGGCGTTCCGGTTCGTTCAGAATTCCCTCCTTCTTGAGTTCATCGACCACTTCAAAGACTGTTGCCGCACGGGTGCCGGTCAGACGGACCAGCTCCGGGCGCGTAATGGAACTGAAAAGGAGCATTTTATCGATGATTTCAGCACGCAAATCCGATTTTTTAGTCATAAAAACTCCGTTGATATGATATTATAAGTCGTAATCGTATTATAAAAATACATTTATTTGGAAAAAAGTCAATAAAAAAACAGAAAAAGTGTTGAAATAAAATGGAAATCGTCCATAATATAGACAGAAAGAGAAAACAATCCAGAAAATTAAGAGGATTTTTCGAAAATGAAGACTCATGAAATGCGCCACATGACAGTGGAGGAAGTCCAGAATTACCTCAAAACCAATAAAACGATTATCATTCCCTATGCTCTCTGCGAACAGCATGGTTATCATCTGCCGCTGGATGTCGATATCCGCAATGCGGAATTCGCCTCCGTGCGGCTTGCCGAAAAACTCGGATGCATCACCGCGCCGGTTCTGAATTATACTTTCTCCGGCGGAATGCTTCCCGGAACGATCAATGTGAAGCCGAATACGTTTTCAAACCTTGTCGGTGAAATCATTGAGTCCCTGACGATTCAGGGATTCCGCAATTTCATCATCATTCCCGGTCACGGCGGAAGTGAGAGCATGCTTCACCTGAAAGAGTCGCTCCGGATTCTCAAATGGCTCAACCCCGCGCTCAAGGATGACATGATCATGCTGGTGCCGATCTGGGATTTCTCCCCGACATGGCTTGATCTTTTCCGGAATCAGGATTATCATGCGGCGGAGGCGGAAACCTCTCTGCTTCTTTACTGGTGCCCCGAAGTGGTCCGTCCGAAAATCGTCATGGACAAGAAAGCCGTGGCGGAGCGTCTGCGGACCGACCCGGACAGTTATCAGCACCGTGAGTCGTTTACCGATCTGAAACAGGAGGTCGTCCAAACCTCACAGCGGGAAGATGTCAGGATCGGCGTAATGGGATATCCTGAGAAAGCAAACGCGGAACTTGGAAGGAAAATAGAATCCGAATTCCTGAAGAACGCCTCCAAAGCGCTTGCAAAGGCGATTAAGGATGCGGACAAGGCGCGCAAGAACGGCACGCGGATCGTTCATGAAGACAATGAAAAACTGAAAATTCTTTCTCTTTAAGAAAGGGGACGGGTATCATGCTGGAAGTGACGAATATCAGAAACGGTGCGATTCTCAATCATGCCAGAGGGACGGAAACGGACGATTATCTGGAGATCAAGGTAGAGGGAATCGCCGATCCGCAGGCGATTGTCAAAGTCAACGGCGCGGATGTGGAGCGTGCGGACCGCTTTTTCTCGGCACCGGTCCGCCTGACTCAAAAGATCAATGAGATCGTTGTTTCTGCGGACAGTTCCTTCGGAGAACAGCAGTTGCGCCTGACGGTTCTCTGGGACAAGAAATCGTTCAAGCGTTATAATTATTATATTGACGATTGCAGTTTCTTCTATACGGATATTGCGAAACAGCGCCCGAAATCGCTTTTCGACCATTTTTTCCTGAAACGCCTCAAGGAGATTCATGACAGATACGGCACGAAGATTACGCTGAACAGTTTTTACCGGAACGATCACTTCCCGTTTGAGCTGAAGGATTTCCCCGATGTCTATAAACAGGAATGGATCGCGAATTCCGACTGGCTGCGTCTCTCGTTCCACGCCTATTCCGAGTTCCCGGACCGTCCCTACCAGAGAACCGCGCCGGAAAAGCTGGCGGAAGATTTCGACCTGTTGAAACGCGAGATCATCCGTTTCGCAGGAGAGGAGACTTTCATCGCCCCCGTGGTGATTCACTGGGCAATGGCGAATCCCGAAGTGTTTGCCCTGCTGAAACAGCGCGGCATGAATATGATCAATGGAAGTTTCATCGGCTCCAAAACCTATGTGGGCGAGATGGACCACGCGGTAAGAGTCTGCGACATCGGTTATTTCTATGAAAAGGACGTTGCGCTTTATATCGAAAAGTATAAGAATTACTATGACAAGTTCACCGGCATGATTCTCAATACCGGTGCCGGCGCAACCGCGAATCTGTATCCTGTGGAAGTGCTGACGCAGAAGATCATGGCTGCGGCGAATTCGCCTTATTACAACGAGACGATCGGCATGGCGACGCATGAACAGTATTCCTTTGAATACTATTTCAACTATATTCCGGATCATCTGGACCGGATCGAAGCCTGTTGCAGACTCGTGAGCGAACTCGGATACAAGCCGGTCTTTTTTGCGGAAGGACTGCTCGGCAACAAGGCCTGGGAGAATAAATAAAGAGAACGGAGGCGGACGGGGCCGAAGTCGCAAGGCTGTTTTTTCCCGCCTGATTCAGCCGCCCTGCCTTTTTCTTCTCTGTTTTATTGTCTGTATCGGAAATTTTTTGTGCACAATGCAGAAAGTTGGAAAACAAGTTTTATCTGTCACTATAAATTCAATCAACGTGAATTCTAACAAGGAGGAAGAATCATGCCGATCGACACAGTAGACAAGGAACATTTCACCGGAGGCAAAACCGAAGGCGGCATCACCAGTTCTTATGAGACGGATGACGGCGTCAAGCTGAAAGTCGCCTATTCGTTCATGGGCAGTATCTATGACGATGCGGAGCGCAATGCCGCGATCGCCGCAATGGGGCAGGATACGCTCACAATGGGGCCGAAGACGCAGGAGTTCCAGAATAAATTCGCAAAGATCCACGGCGTCAAACACGCATTCGCATGTTCCAACTGCACCACCGCGATGCACGTCGGAACGCAGATTTTCGACATCAAGCCCGGTGACGAAGTCATTGTGACTCCGAATACTTTCGTGGCAACCTCTCTGGCGATCCTCAAGGAAGGCGGAGTCCCGGTGTTTGCCGATATTGATCCGCGCACTTTCAACATCGACCCTGCGGAAGTCGCGAAGAAGATCACGAATAAAACCAAGGCTATTTATGTAGTCCACTACGCCGGACTCATGGTGGATATGGACCCGATTATGGAGATTGCGCGGAAACATGGGCTCAAGGTGCTTGAGGACTGCGCCCATGCCACAGGCGCATCTTACAAGGGACGCATGGCGGGAAGCATCGGTGACTTCGGCGCGTTCTCGTTCCACTCCCTGAAGAACATCACCACCTGCGGGGAAGGCGGCATGATCACGACCAATCATGACGAATACTGCCACGGCATTCAGAACCTGCGCTGCATGAGCAACAACCACTCCTGGGGCGAACAGGGCAGCGAATGGGATTTCGGCGATAAGATCCATTGCAGAAAGACCTCTCCGCTGGAATACTGGATGCCGGCTCACTTCGACGTGATTCCGCACAACGGACATTGGGGAAGCAACTACCGCATGAATGAGATTCAGGCGGCGGTCGGCTGCTGCCAGCTCGACAAACTGGAAATGCTGACGGCGAAACGCCGTGAGATCGGGCATAAGATCACAGCCGGGCTTCAGGGCGTCGAGGGGATTGAGACCGTTTATGAACCGGAAGACTGTCAGCATGTGTTCCATCTTTATACGGTCTGCGTGAATGAAAAGGTTCTCGGCGGTTCCAGAGACGAGTTCATGCGTGTGCTTTACGAAGAAGAGGGCATTCAGACGATCCTTCATTATCAGCCGACGTTCCATTTCACCGGACTGCGGCGCATGGGATACGATCCGAACCAGTGCCCGGTTGCCAGCGAGTTCTTCTACAAACGTGAAACGAACCTGCCGATGCATCCGAGACTGACGGATGATGACATCAATATGATGGTGGAAGGCATCAGAAACGCTTCTGCGAAACTCCGCAAGCGTCACTGCAAAGCCTGAGTTTCCTGAATTGCAATGAAACGGGTGTGCCGCCTTTTGAGAGAGAGGAGACGGCATACCCGTTTTTTTTCGGTGAAAGATTACGATGTATGGCAGATTTATAAACAGGCATAACGACCTGCTACCGCCGGAGCTGTGAAGCGGAACACTCTGTCTCCTGCAGCGATCATGACCGCAGAACTCCCTGCACTTTTATAAACCAGTTTGTCTGCCCCGTTCCGTACCGGAATCGAGACAACAGAATTTGTATAAATCATATCCGCTCCACTGTAAAAAAGTCTTTTCATATTAGCACGGTGGTTGCAGGTGTTTGCTGGAAAGCTTAAGTTTTTGCGCGGACAACAACAAACAGAGCAAAGTATCAAATTTGAATAACTTGAAAAGAGAGCTATATTTTCTCATCGTGTCGCATAATCGTTATTATGTGATGGTATTTCCCTCATGCTTCCGCCTTTTTTTTGTCCTTCAAGTCCTTTATCGTCTTTTCATCCGCCCCGCCCCGCACGGTTTGCGGTATTCCCCATGCCACATAATAACGATTATGCGACACGGAGGACAGGCGGCCATGTATGATCTTGGAATGCGGGAAGAGGAGTTGAAAAATCGTGTCGCGGCAGATATTTTCCCTGAATACGACTGCGCACGGATCGTCGGGAATATTGATTTCTGCGTGTCGGTTCCGTGCTCAGACCGGCAGACCGGCGATCCGTGGGAACGGGAATCCCTGTTATGGGCGGAAGCGAAAAAAGGACGGCGGGCAAACCTGCTGGAATCCTTCGTACAGCTGATTCTAACCATCGGCAGGGCGCGGACTTTCGACAAGGTTCTGCCGCCCGCTTTTCTGGGCGCATTCGATGCGGAGAAAATCGCCTTCATTCCCTACAACGCCGTGCTCGATATTTTCTATCAGAACGATTTCAACTGGAACGTCACGCCGTCCGATCACGATGCAAAAGAGTTCCGGCAGGTCATGGAAATCGTCGAAACGAGCATCCGGGAGACGGAATGCGTGTTCCGGTTCGGCGCGGACGAAAAGGAGCTCCGGGCGTTTGTCAGAAAGAATTTCATCATCGGCAGGAAAAGCGTATCGCGCCTCCGGATCACAAAGAACAACTTCGCCTCGGTCTACCTGAAATGGCTGGAAGCCGTCAAGCCGACCATCGGCGTCAACTGGGACGCGGCGAAAAAATCCGGAATCATCGACGCGGATTTCTATCTCGCCGACCTGCTTTCCGAACACAACATCACGCTTCGGGAAAAGCTCTACGTGCTGCTCCGCGACAACCGCTACGAGCTTGAAAGGAAAATCGATGCGTCCGGCTTCTTCGTCAGTTCGTCCGCAACGTTCGACGACGACCAGAAGGCGCACAAGGAGTTCTGGAACCGATACAACCGCCCTCCGAAACGCGAATACTGGGATTACATCGTAAACAGGCGCGATCTGCTGGTGCGGCAGGACATCCGGGAGCGGAAAGGCTCGTTCTTCACGCCGCGCGGATGTGTGGAAAAAGCACATGAAGCGCTGGAAAGGATTCTGGGCGAGGACTGGCAGGATGAATACGTCGTCTGGGACTGCGCCGCCGGAACGGGAAATCTCCTTGCCGGGCTGACAAACAAGTACAACATCTGGGCGTCTACTATCGACCAGGCAGACGTAGACGTGATGCGCGACCGCATTCAGAACGGCGCGAACCTGTTGGAAAGTCACGTATTCCGCTTCGACTTCCTCAATGATTCCTTCGACGATCTGCCGGATGGGTTGCGCAATATCGTTACCGATCCCGAAAAAAGAAAGAAACTTGTAATCCTCATCAATCCGCCGTATGCCGAGGCGACTTCTGCAACAACAGTAACCGGAACCGGGGCGAATAAATCAAAAGTCGCAACAGAAAACAAAATTTATGTTAAATACAAAGGAATGGAAAAAATCAGCAAGGCGAGCAATGAACTTTTCGCACAATTTCTGATCCGGATCGACCAGGAGATCGGCGGCTGCATCCTTGCAAATTTTTCAACTTTGAAAAATTTGCAAGGACAGAACTTTAAGCAGTTCCGGCAGATATTCCAGCCGAAACTGGAGAATCTGTTTTTGTTTCCGGCAGATATTTTCGACAATGTCAAAGGGAAATTCCCCATCGGATTTTTCATTTGGAATACTGTGGTAAGGGAACCGTTCCGGGAAATTGAAGCCGAAGTGTATAACAGAAAACTCGATTTCATCGGAAGAAAAATTATTACATGCAGCGGCGGTGCCAGCATCAACCAATGGATAATGACATATACGGAAAAAATCACTGACAATAAAGGCACGTTATTTTATAGAGGAAATGATTTTCAGAATCAAAAATATATTTATATTGGAACCGGGATATCTATAGCGCATGATTCTAAGTTTTTTTTCAACAATCAAAATATCATCGTTGGATGTATTTACTTTTCGGTTCGACTTGTAATCGAGGCGACATGGCTGAATGATCGGGATCAATTCCTTTACCCGAACGACGGCTGGGAAACAGACACGGAGTTTCAGGGGGATTGTCTGGCGTTCACGCTGTTTCACGGACAGAACCGTATCCGTGCGGAACACGGGGTCAATCACTGGATACCGTTCACGGAGGACGAGGTGAACGCGCGCGACAACTTCGCATCGCATTTCATGACCGATTACATCACCGGAAAAATCCGCGCGGAGCGGCACTATCACCCGGACTTGGACGGGAAGGACACGAAGGACGGGAAGGGCCGGGATGACGGGGCAATGGAGTTTTCCGCCGAGGCTTCCGCCGTATTCGATGCCGGGCGGGAGTTATGGCGTTACTATCACTCTCAGCCGGACGCGATTGTAAACGCTTCCTATTATGATATCCGGGAATATTTTCAGGGACGGCGCGACAACGGCACGATGAATACCGGAAGCGCGGATGAGCATTACAACGAGCTTAACGCCGAGCTCCGTTCCGCACTGAAAAAACTCGGCGCGAAGATCGCCCCAAAAGTTTACGAATACGGCTTCCTGCTCCGCTGAAAATCTTTATATCTCTCGAATACACAAAAAATAATTAAATGAGGTAAACCACCGGCTTGAGCCGGTGGACAGTCTAAGTTTGACTTTTTCAGTCGTGAATGGTAAAGGTATCACCCAAGAGAACCGCTCAAAGTTTCTTGGAGATACCGGTGAAGAAATATGGTAACTTAGCTCATACGAAATGGGAATGCAAATACCATGTCGTATTTATCCCCAAATATCGTAAACAGACCTTATATAAAGAATTGCGTCAGTATCTTGGAGGAGTTTTCCGTGATCTTGCGCATGACATGGAAAGTGAGGTTGAAGAAGGGCACTTATGTAAAGATCATGTTCATATGTTACTTTCTATTCATCCCAAATATCCTGCATCTTATGTCGTAGGATATTTGAAAGGGAAAAGCGCCATTTACGTCGCCCGAAACTTTTTGGGTTATCGTCAAAATGTAGGAGGACAACACTTATGGGCAAGAGGGTATTTTATCTCGACCGTAGGAAGAGATGAACAAACCATAAGAGAATATGTTCGAAATCAGGAAGTCGCAGATAAAAAACTTGACCAACTTGATTTGTTCAATAATATAGAAAAAACACAAAGATAATGAAACCGCTTTGAGCGGTTCCTATTTACAAGCCACCGGCTTTAGCCGGTGGTAGTTTGACTGTATATTATCATCAATGAAAAAAAAGATAAAAGGGGCAAAAAAACACGATTCCTGAAACCTGTTGCGGCAGGTGATAAAAAACTTGCAGCTAGAAAAAACGGAGAAGTGCAGAATGGATGAAAATTCTGAAAAATACGGATATCTTGGCGATATTTTTAATTTTGTATTTGGGGTCTGGCTGATTGTACTTATCTGGAATTTGCTTTCCCCTGAAGAAAAAGACCCGTCTCCCAAAAAACAAACCAGCAGAGGCATGATAAATTTTTGTCTGATTTGCCTTGTTATTTTGCTCGCGCTGATTACGCATTGCTGTCATCTAATAACTGCGTCTCTCCCCTAGATTGGACAACTTTTATTAAAAGATTGGTGTAAAAGCCTTTGAGTTACTATATCCCATTGTCTTCCGATTACAAGTTCCAAAATAGACTTCGTCCGGTGTCTGATACTGGAGTGCCGAATGAATCCGCCTGGAGTTGTAGAAGTTCACATAATGCTGCACTCCGAAACGGAGTTGCGGCAAGCTGATATATGCGGTTGTCCTGTTTTCGGGGACAACCGCACTTTCGTCAACAGAGCAGACCGGACTGAAAAAAGGATTGAAATCTGCTCCTGCCGTTCCGGTCTGCCGTTTACCATTTATCTTTTTCTGTTCAAGGCATTGACAATGGCGCGGATTGCCGCAATATTGATGCTGCGGTCGATGCCGACGCCGTGAACAATCGTTTCGCCGCCATTGAAACGAATCCCGATAAAGGCGATGGCCTGTGCGTCACTGCCGCGCCCGAGCGCATGTTCCGCATAGGATTCGATCTGCATCGGCGGAATCGCCGGACATTGCGCGAACGCCGCGACAGCTCCTTCGATCGGTCCTCCACCGGTTCCGTTGAGGCTGTATTCCCTGCCGGCGATCCGGACTCTCAGAGTCACCGCTGTTCCGGAATGGTCTTCCGGCGCCGGACGGCGGATTTTCACATCCCTGAGTTCCGTATTGCCTCCTGCCTCCGTGAAAACGGTGTGGAAGATCGCATGGATTTTTTCCGCGCTCAGCTCCCCGCCGGATGCTTCCGCCTCTTTCTGTACCGCCTGCGCAACCTCTTTCTGCATCTCCCGCGGCACCTGAATGCCGTAGACATTTTCCAATACATAGGCGACGCCGCCCTTGCCGGACTGGCTGTTGATGCGGATCAGTCCTTCATACCCGCGTCCGAGGTCCGCCGGGTCAATGTGCAGATACGGGACTTTCCATCCTTGCCCGAAGTATTCTGATATTTCCTTCCTCTGCGCCATGCCCTTGCGGATTGCATCCTGATGTGTGCCGGAAAAGGCGGTGAAGACCAGTTCCCCCGCGTAAGGATGACGCGGATAGAGCTTGATTTCCGACACATCTTCCACGAATTTGACGATCTCCGGCAGATTCGAGAAATCCAGGCCCGTTTCAATGCCGCGCGACATCAGGTTCAGCGCAGACGTGACGAGATCCATATTGCCTGTCCGCTCCCCGTGTCCGCAGAGAGTGCCTTCGACCCGTTCCGCGCCCGCCAGAACCGCCATCTCCGCAGCGGCGATCGCACAACCCTGATCATTATGCGTATGAATGCTCAGCGTTGTATCCCCCATGCCTGAATAGTTCCGTGTAAACAGCTCGATCATATCCGCATACTGATTCGGCGGGCGGCGTTCGACTGTCGCCGGCAGATTCAGGATGAAGTTTCCCTTGCCCGGTCTGCCCCAGGCTTCACGGACCTCTTCCGCCAGTTCAACGATGTAGTCGAGGCGGCTGTCGCTGAACTCCTCGGGGGAGAACTCGTAGGCGCAGCGTTCATACAGACCGGCGTCTTTCAAAGCTTCGACTACCATGCGCGTGCCGTCCGTTGCCATCTTCTTGAGTTCGTCGGGACTCTTATGAAAGACGAATTCCCGGTGCAGGTCGCTGGTGGCGGCATAGCAATGAACCACAGCCTGTTTTATGCCGCGGATGGACTCTACAGTACGGTCGATCAGGTCTTTGCGGGCGGCGGTAAAGACTACAATCCGGACATCGTCGGGAATCAGTTCTTCTTCGATCAGGCGGCGGACGAATTCAAATTCCTCGTTTGACGCCGCCGGATAACCGGCTTCGATTTCTTTGTAGCCGATTGCGGTCAGCATTTTGAAGTACCGGATCTTCTTTTCGACATTCATCGGTTTTGCGAATGCCTGATTGCCGTCGCGCAGATCGACCGGCACCCAGAGTGGCGCTTTCTCAATCATGCGTGTCGGCCATTGCCTGTTTTCGATTTCGATTTTCTGCGGCTGTCTGTACTTCGGTGATTCTTTCATTTTGATCTCCATTGGTTATATTTTTGAGTTCGGAAGACAAGAAAATGGAGACTCTTCAGGAGCAAAGCGGAAGCTGCCGGATCGGCGCGGCGATACTGAGGAGTCTCAGTGCCGAACCGGCTTGACGGGATGATTCAACGCGTGTAAAAAAGAATACGCTCGACCCTTACTCAAGCCGGAACGGCGTTGGTAAGTCGAAGCAGAGTGGAAAGCAGGAGAGAGCGCACGGTCCGATCGGGACCGTTGAAAATCTGTTTTTTTCCGCTCTGGTGTTTCATATTTGCTTTCCTGTGGTTGATACAATATTAAAATATCTTCTCCCGGAAAGAAAAGCAAGCTGCCGATGCGGAAAAAAAGGATTTTATTTCATTCTTCACGGATTTTGTCCCATGCCCGGATATATTTTGCGTTGTCTTCTCCGAGGTCGCGCAGCGGGACGCATCTGGAGCGGACGGATTCCGGGATCGCAAACGCCGGATTCCGCCGGAGCTTTTCATCCACCAGTTTCACAGCTTCCGTATGGGGGGTGACATACATGATCTCATTCATGTTTTCCGCTGCGATTTCAGGGCGGTACATGAAATTGATGAACTCATGCGCGAGTTTGGAATTCCGGCTGTTCCTGACTACCGTGAAGTTGTCGAATGTGACCGTGGAGCCTTCTTCGGGAATGACGAATGCGACGTTCGGTTTCTCCATGGAGACCTGGAGCATGTCGCCGCTGTAAGTCTGGATCAGGAAGAACTCACCGGAGGCGAGGGCGCGCTTTGCATCGTCCACCTCGAACTTTGCGATATTCTGTTTCCATTTCTGGATCAGCGCAACGGCTTCGTCGATCTGCTTCTGATCCGTCGAATTGACGTCATAACCGAGTGTGCGGAGTGCGCAGCCCATGACTTCATGCTGATCGTTCAGGAGAGAAGAACGCTTTTTGATCTCCGGGCGCTCGAACATGCGCCATGTCGGTTGGAAGTCCTTGATCCTGGTGGTGTCATAGCCGATCCCCGTGAAACTGACGAAGTAGGGAACTGAATATTTCAGTTCTCCGTCGAGAGAAAGAGGGCTGTAAGACCGGTCGAAATATTTCGTGACGTTCGGGAGCAGGGCGGAATCAAGATCGCGCAGCATCCCCTGCTCGTACATGAGTTTCGCCATATAGGAGGACGGCACGATGATATCGTATCCGCCCGCGCCCGCTTTCAGCTTGGCGTACATCGCCTCGTTGGAATCGAAAACGTCCACCTTGACTTTGCAGTTGAATTCCTTTTCGAACTTGCGGATCACATCGTCGGAAATATAGTCGCCCCAGTTGTAAATGTGGAGCGTCTCCTTCGGATTGCCGCAGGAGGTCAGGACGAAAGCGGCGGAAGCCAGCAGGACAAGGGCGCAGAACAGGATGATTTGTTTCATTTTTGATTCTCCGTTTTATTTGACAGAAGTTTTTGCGTGACGAAGACCAGGACAAATGTCATGATCAGAAAAACTACGGACAGAGCATTGATTACGGCGGGGGTGCCGCGCCTCATGGCGCTCTGGATATAGATCGGAAGCGTCGTGTCTCCCGCTCCTTTTACGAAAAATGTGATGACGAAATCATCGATCGACAGCGTGAATGCGAAAAGAGCTCCCGCGATGATTCCCGGAGAGATGATCGGCAGCGTTACGCGGAAGAAGGTGTAGAGACCGCTTGCGCCGAGATCCTGCGCCGCTTCGACAAGGGAGGAGTCGAACTCCTGAAGCCGTCCGAGGACGACCATTGTGACGTAACTCATGCAGAACGTGATATGGGCGATGATGATCGTAGTCATGCCGAGTTCCATTTCAATTCCGAAGACCCGTCTGACCCACTCGCCGCAGACGGAAAGCACCGTCACGAACAGCAGGAGGAGACTGATTCCCAGCAGGATGTCCGGCACGACCAGCGGCGTATGGACCAGTGCGTAGTAGATTCCCCTGAGCCTGCTCCTGGAACGGTGGAGCGCCAGCGCGCTGAGCGTTCCGAGCAGTGTCGAGAAAAAGGTCGAGATCAGCGCAATGACCAGAGTATTTGTCAGAGCCTCCCAGATGGAACGCTCCTGAAACAGCTTCCGGTACCAGATCAGGGAGAAACGGGTCCATGCCCCGCCGTATTTGCTGGCGTTGAAAGAGGCGACTGCGACAAGAATCAGCGGAGTATAGAGAAATACCAGCGTCAGGAGTGTGACGATCAGGGGAAAACGGCTGTGTTTGTTGCACTGCTTCATTTCGCGTTTCCCCGGAGTCTGGATTTCACCTGTATCTTTCTGAGCCACAGCACGCAGACCAGCGGCAGGAAGACCGCCAGCATCAGGAGCGCGGACAGCGCGCTGGCGTGCGGAAGGTTGCGGTCGATGAAGACACGCTGGGCAATTTTGTCGCCGACAAGTTCACTTGCCGGCCCTCCCACCAGATCGGGGATCAGGTAGGCTCCGAATGCCGGAATCAGAACCACCATGACAGCCGTCCAGACTCCTTTTGCCACGCCCGGCAGAAACACCCTGCGGAATGCGTAAAAGGAGCTCGCCCCCAGATCTTTTGCTGCGTCGAGCAGTGAAAAATCGAATTTCTCGGCGGAAGCGTAGATCGGCAGAACCGCAAACGGGATATACGTATAGACCATGACTGCAAGAACCGCCCACTGGTTGTAGAGAAGCATGGCGGAGTCGGGAATCAGCCCGATCAGAACCAGCAGTTTTTTGAAAATGCCGTCCGGGTGCAGAAAGACTTTCCATGCATAGATGCGGATCAGGAAATTAGTCCAGAAAGGAACGATGATCAGGAGAAGGAAAATATTTTTGGCGCGTGTGCTCATGCGGGAAAGCTGGTAGCTGATCGGAATTGCAACCGCAATGCAGATCGCGGTGGAAACCACGCCGAGCCACAGGGTGCGCCAGATGATCGCGGGATAACTGGGATTGCCCAGGTCCTGAATCGTCTTCATGGTCCAGCCGGAACCGATGCCGCCATAGGAATCGACGGGCTTGAATGCCAGCAGAAACACGATCAGCACAGGCAGCGCGTAAAAAATGACGAGCCATACGAAAGAGGGCGCCCCCAGAATGAAATTCATGAATTTGCGGCTTCTCATTCTCGTGTCCTTTAAAGATCGGGCAGGGCGAGAAGCTTCTCGTCGTCCTGTGCATACCGGTCCAGCATGTATGCATTGTCGGCTTCAAACTTGAGCCAGACATCGTCATCCCATTTGATGCGCCGTTCGTCCAGCGTATAGCCGTAATGCTGCTTGATGACCGAAATCCGCCAGTCCTGCACGCGCACCCAGTAACGGGTGTGGGCTCCGAGGTAGATCACTTCCTCGACTTTGCCGTGAAGGAGATTGGTGTTTGCATCGGTTTTTTCCGGTTTGTTCAGGGAGATCATGAACTTTTCCGGACGGATGCTGATATGGATGTTCTCTCCGACCTGCACTTTTTTGTCGTTGTAGAGCCGGATCGGCTGGAACCCGTCGATTTTCAGGTTGCAGTAGTCGCCGTCGATGTCTTCCACGATGCCGGAAAAGAAATTGGTGTCGCCGATGAATGCTGCGACAAAACTGGTCCGGGGCGCTTCATAGAGCTCCGGCGGAGTACCGATCTGCTCCACATGCCCGCCGCGGAGAACCGCGATATGATCGCTGATGCTCATTGCCTCCTGCTGGTCATGGGTGACGAAGATGAATGTGATTCCCACGTCGTCATGGATCGTATCGAGTTCGATCAGCATTCTCTGGCGCAGTTTCAGGTCAAGTGCGGCAAGCGGTTCGTCGAGAAGAAGGACTTTGGGTTTTGTGATCAGTGCGCGGGCGATTGCGACCCGCTGGCGCTGTCCGCCGCTGAGCTGTGCGGGTTTCCGGTTTTCATATCCGTTCAATTGAACCAGCTCCACATATTTCGGGACCTCGTCAATGATTTTCCCCGGATCGGTTCCTACGGCTTTCAAGCCGAATGCGATATTCTCCCAGACGGTCATATGAGGGAAGAGCGCGTAATTCTGGAAAACTGTCCTGACCGCCCGTCGGTTTGCCGGCTGCCCGGTGATATCGACCCCGTCCAGAATCACGCGTCCGGAATCGGGAGGTTCAAAGCCGCCGCAGATACGGAGCAGCGTGGTTTTCCCACATCCGCTCGGCCCCAGCAGGGAGAACACTTCGCCTGCATTGATCGAGAGCGACACATTGTCGAGGACGGTATTTTGCCCGTATCGTTTCGTTATATTCTCAAAGCGCAGAATCTCCATTTTCCGGTGCGCTCTCCTTCCGTTCTTTTGCTTTTGAAATACAAGGGTTATTACAATATCATCGCGCCTGTTCATTTTCAATTAGGAAAGCGGGATTGTCGGCAAAAAAGCCTTCCCGTTGCGATACGGACGGCGGACAACCCTCCTGTTCCGGACTTTTTACAGCCTGTCCCACTGCCGCGTCCGGTAAAAAGGCTTAAAAAAAATGTCTTGCGGGTTGTAAAAAATAATTTTTCCAATATAGTAATACATTTCGGAAATTTGGAGAACGGGATGATATGAAACTGTGGTTTTTGTCATTATTGCTGATTTTGTCAGCGGCTTTCGGAGTCGCTGCCGTTTCCGGCGGCGCATTCTTCGATCCTGCCGCCCGTTCCGTTGTTTTCATCCTGCCGGCTGAAACGGCAACCGATACATTGTCCGCTGTTCCTTATGCCTGTCTGCAGGATATGATCCAGTCCGAGGATTCTTCTCAGGGGACGTGGGCGTGGCGGCGTCTTGCCCAGTGGCATTCTTCCGTGTGTCTGTTCCGGCATCCGGCAATGACGGCGCCGCTCAAGGAGGCTCCGCAGTGTTTCCCCCGCGGAAAGCTGTTTTCACCTGCTGTATGCGTTCTTTCCCGTTCCTCTTTGACCCGTGCCGGTCCTCCGGCGTTTTCCTGAAAGAGTTCCGGCGCAGGATGACCGGGACTTTGTGATTTCCTGAGATGCGGTAGTTGTGTTTCAGCCAATGCATTTATAAAACAAGGATCGGTCGGATGAATTTAAAACACTGGTGCAAAAGAAAATGTTTTTCTCTGTATATGAAGATCGTCAGGGAAAAAGCCTCTCCCGAATATATTGCGAGAGGCTGGGCGATCGGGATGTTTTTCGGCTGCCTGATTCCGTTCGGGTTCCAGTTGATCTGTTCCATCCCGGCGGCGTTTATCCTGAAAGGCAGCAAGATCGGGGCGACTCTGGGAACGCTTCTCACGAATCAGGTCACGATTTTTTTCATTTATCCCGTCCAGTGCTATGTCGGCAGCCGTATCATGGGAAGCGATCTGACCTACTCCGCAATCAAGGATGCCCTGCGGAATGTTTTGCGGCGACAGGACTATGATTCGCTGTTCGGCCTCGGCTGGGATTTGCTCGAGGCTTTCTTCATCGGAGGGCGGTTGTTGACGGTCCTCATGACGCCGGTTACTTATTATGCAGTGAAGACCATGGTGATCCGTTACCGCGGCCTTCGGGAAAAGCTGAAGATAAAGCGATTGCAGAAATTAAAAGAAAAGCAGGAACATATCAAACAATAAACACAGGAGGGGTTTCAGAGGGGGCTTGGAAAGAAGATGTGAATCGGACGGAACTCCGGCATCGACCGGAATGAATTGTGAATTGAATTGAACTGAAATGGTAGAAAGAAGTTGATGAAATGAATGAAAGTCTGTCTTTGACTGCCCAGATTGCCATCCTGGCTTTGCAATTGGGAGTCATTCTCTTTGCCGCGCGCTTTTTCGGCGATCTGGCAAAAAAATTAAAAGTCCCCTCGGTTCTCGGTGAATTGATTGCCGGTATTGTCATCGGTCCTTATCTGCTCGGAAGCATCGGATTCAACCTGCATGGCTTCCACGACGGGTTGTTTCCGCTGATTGCCGGTTCCTCGGTTCCGGTATCCACCTCCCTGTATGGGATTGCGACTCTCGGTTCCATTGTCCTGCTGTTCATGTCCGGGCTTGAAACGGATCTGCGCATGTTTTTCAAATATTCCGTGGTCGGAAGCGTGGTCGGGCTCGGCGGAGTGCTTTTCTCTTTCGTGTTCGGCGATGTGATCGGCATGGTTGCTTTGAAAGCGTCCTTCATGGACCCCCGTTGTCTTTTCCTCGGTATTCTCTGTACTGCGACCTCGGTGGGAATCACCGCCCGTATTCTGTCGGAAAAGAAGAGCATCGATTCTCCCGAAGGCGTGACGATTCTTGCCGCCGCCGTGATTGACGACGTGCTCGGCATCATCTGCCTTGCCATCGTCATGGGTATCGTAACCGTCAGCGCTTCCGCGGGCGGGCATGTCAACTGGGGAGGCATCGCCTGGATCGCGGTCAAGAGCTTCGGCATCTGGCTGGGAGTTACTTTGCTGGGGCTCGTGCTTGCCCATAAGATTGCGGCGTTCCTGAAATGGTTCAAATCCGCCGCCACATTCTCCATTCTCGCGCTGGGGCTCGCCCTGCTGCTTGCCGGAGCGTTTGAGCAGGCGGGGCTCGCCATGATCATCGGCGCCTACATCATGGGATTGAGTCTTTCCAAGACCGATATCTCTTTTTCCATCCAGTCGAATCTTCACCCGGTCTACAACTTCCTGGTTCCGGTTTTCTTTGTCGTGATGGGTATGCTGGTCGATATCCGCGTGATGGCGGACCCGGAGGTGCTGACTCTCGGTCTGATCTATTCCGTTGTGGCGGTGCTCGCCAAGATTCTCGGATGCGCGCTGCCGGCTTATTTCATGAACTTCAACATGCTCGGCGCACTGCGTATCGGAGCCGGTATGATTCCCCGCGGCGAGGTCGCCCTGATCATCGGCGGGATCGGTGTTACGACGATGATGACGCTGAACGGCGAGAGGATTCCGATTCTGGATTCCAAACTGTTCGGCGTCGGCATCATCATGACGCTGATCACGACCCTGGTCGCGCCCCCGCTGCTCAATATCATGCTGAGCATGAAAGGCAAGGGGGTCAAGCAGGAGGTGAAAGACACCTCCACGGTTCATACTGCGTTCAACTTCCCGTCCGAAGTGGTTGCCGACTTTGTCCTTCAGGGAGTCATGCAGAACTTCCGCCGGGAGGGGTTCCGGCATTCCGCGCTGGACAAGGAGGCGGGAATCATCCATCTGCGCCGTGACGACATGGTGTTTGCCATGACTTTCCATGACTGCCAGATCGTATTCGATTCCAATCCTGACGAGGTTTTCCTGATCAAGGCTGTGATGTATGAGACTTTCGTCGAGCTTCACCAATGCCTGAATAAGCTCAAGGAGCTTTCCCGTCCGGAGGAGATCCGCAAACAGCTTTTCGAGGGAACCCGTCTCAAGAAAGAGGATATCGGAAGGTATGTCATTCCGATTGAGCGCATTATTCTTTCCGACTGTATCGTGACGGAGCTGAAAGCAGCGACCAAGGAAGGTGTGATCGAGGAACTGATTGATGTCCTTGACAAGAATAAGCGCCTTACAGACCGTGCGAAATGCCTGACGGCGGTAATCGAACGTGAAAATACTGTTTCAACCTGTCTGCCGGGCGGACTGGCGCTCCCGCATGGCAGAACGGACGGCGTCAATGACCTTGTCTGTGCGATCGGTATCAGAAAAGACGGCTATGAGTTTGATGCTCCCGATAAAGGGAAGACCCGTATCGTTATTCTGAGTCTCTGCCCGAAGGATTCCAATGAACCTTTCCTTCAGTTCATGTCGCAGGTCGCGGCGGTGCTGAACAGCAAGGAAAACATTGCAAATATCCTGAATGCCGCCAACGCCGGCGAAATCCGCAAGATCATGATTGCCCATAAATAATTGCAGTCTTGCGAGCTTGAGCCCGCCGTGAATGTAAGATTCCCGGCGGGCTTTCTGTATTCGGAAAGGGGCAGGTCTGCGATATTCGGCAAGTCAGCGACCTGCACCATATTGTTTCGGGGGGCGAATTTCCTGTATTTTTGTATCGGAGTCGTTTATTTGACGGAGAGTCCGCCGTCCTTGATCCGCCAGAGATAGAGCGATGCCAGAGTTCCGTAAGGAGAGTAGCGTTTCCGGTAAACTTCAAAGTCCTCCTCCGTGAGTTCCTCAAGTTTGTTCAGGAGCATGATGCCGCGGCGGATTCCCAGATCTTTGAAACTCAATACATCGGGACGCCCCAGTGCGAAGATCAGGAGCATTTCCGCAGTCCATTCCCCCACGCCTTTCAGTTTTACCAGCTCTTTCATGATTTCTTCGTCGGGGAGGCGGGCGAGCGCATCGAAGTCGATTCTGCCGGAGAGAACGGCATCGGTGATTCCCCTCAGATACTCGATTTTCCGCGCGGACAATCCGCAGGCTCGCAGCTCCTCGACGGCGGCGGATTTCAGATTTTCCGCCGTGATCGTTCCAAGCAACTGTTCCACCCTGTTGTAAATCGTGTCGGCAGCCTTGATGGAAAGCTGTTGTGAAATGATGCTTTGGACCAGCGCATGAAATAAATCTCCGTTGCATTCAAAGCCGTCAAGTTCAATCCTGCGGACGACCTCCCTGAATTCCGGCGCTTGTTTGCAGAGAGTCTTTTTGTCCTTTGCTGAAACTTGGAATTTCATTGTTTTTCCATATGCCTTCCCTTGTTTCAGAGGTCGATTTTCAGGTCTTTGTAATAATATTCCCGATCCCGTTCATTGATTTCGCGCAGGACACGGCAGGGATTTCCCAGCGCGACCACATTGGCGGGTATATCCTTGGTCACGATGCTTCCCGCACCGATCACGGTATTGTCTCCGATATGGACTCCCGGCAGGATGACCGCTCCGGCGCCGATCCAGACATTGTTGCCGATATGGACGGGGATATTGAATTGTGCGACTCTTCTGCGGAGTTCCGGCTCGACAGGGTGTCCTGCCGTGGCGACGGTTACATTCGGACCGAACATGACACTGTCCCCGACATAAATATCGGTGTCATCCACAAGGGTCAGGTTGAAATTCGCATATACATTGTTTCCGAAATGGGTGTTGCATCCCCAGTTTGCGTGAAGCGGCGGCTCGACATAGCAGTTTTCCCCCACTTCAGCAAGGAGTTCCCGGAGCAGCTTCATGCGCAGTTCCATCTGCGAGGGGCGTGTCTGGTTGAAATCATAAAGTCTGTCAAGACACTTCAGTTGTTCTTTTGCAACTTCTTCATCGGTGCAGAAATATAATTTTCCGCTTTTCATCCGCTCTTTGGTCGTCATGCTCATATTGATTTCCCGCTTTCTGCTGTTCCTGAATCCCGGCGGCTTCTGATCGGGCGCCGTTCCGGATAAAATATCTCCTCCGCTCTTATTTGCAAGCATCCGGGTTCTTTTATAAAGAACATTTTAAAATAAAAGAAGAATTTATCCGGTTACATCATCCAGAAAGGCGGTTTGTCGAGCTCGTGCGTTTTCCATGAGTCATCGTAGAAGACTTTCAGGAGAAACAACCCGAGCGCGGGGGCGGTATCCCTTGCGGCGGAACGGTTCCGCGCCGCCAGCATTCCGCCGATTGCATCGGACGGCAGAGTGCCGCGCCCGACATCCGCAATGGCGCCGACGATACTGCGCACCATTTTATAGAGGAAGCCGTCTCCCATGATGTGGATGCAGACCAGCGGCCCGAACTGTTTGATTTCCGCTTTATAGATCGTGCGGACATGGTCTTTGGAGGGATCAAGCTCGACTGTAAAGGTGGAGAAATCATGGGCGCCTTCGATCTGCTTCAATGCTTCGCGCATTCCGTCAAGATCGGTTAGGTCGCTGATATGCCAGCTCCAGCGGCAGGTGAACGGATTCAGGTCGCCTGTGTTTATGACATAGACATATGACTTGCTGTGTGCGGAAAAGCGGGCATTGAAATCCGGTTCGGCAATCACCGCCTCGCGTATTTTGATGCTTGGAGGCAGCAGGCGGTTCAGGGCTTTCTTTACCTTCCAGTCGGGAATGTAAGGGGAGGGCGGGGCCTGGAAGGATGCCGCCATTCCCAGCGCATGAACTCCGGAATCCGTCCGGCTGCTGCCTTGAACGCGGATCCGGGTGTTGTTGAACAGACGGCAGAGTTTTTCTTCCAGCACTTCCTGAACCGTAATGCCGTTGGGCTGTCTCTGCCAGCCGTGATATTCGGTTCCGTCGAAGCTCAGTTCCAGACGGAATGTCCTGATTTCGGGAGTCGTTTTCTCATCCATGGGATACACTCAGAAATCCAGTTCGCATTCCGCCAGCGGGGTGTAAACCGCACCGGATTTTTTCAGTTCGCTTTTGAATATCACAATCTTCTGCGCAAAGGGTTCCGGCAGCTTCGGCATGGCGTCCGCCCATTTCCTGATGCGGAGAAGGTCGAACTTCACCGGCGGTTTGTTCATGCGCATGATCGTGATGTGCGGAAGAAACGGACGATTCTCTTTCGGCAGGTTCAAGGCGGCGAGGACGACGTCATCCACGCGGGACTTCAATTCTTCAAATGCATGGGAACACTGCATCGTCACCGCGAGAGTGGAGGCTTTGCGTTCACTCGGAAAAAAGCGGTAGCCGGTATAGGTGAAGCGGACTTTGCGCAGATCACTCATCCCCTGTTCAAACTCATCTGTGAGCCTGTCCAGCGCATTGGGAGAAGTGTCTCCGATGAACCGCATGGTCATGTGCATCCGGTCTTCGGATGTCCATTTCCAGAACGGCAGTTCCTTTTCATACCGGATCAGCGCTTTACGCAGGTCCTGCGGTATTTCAAGCGCGATGAAGATGCGCTGCATGGAATTTTTGTCGATCATGGCTGCACTTCCTTTCGGGGAGTCTGGTCGAAGGTGTGGAAGAAGTAGAGGGCGAAAAATGCGAATACGCCGCTGTAAATGGCGTTGACGCTCCAGTTCGGATGAGAGACGGAATAGCCGGGAATGACTGTGACAATCTGTCCGATAATCATGAAAATCCATGCATAAAGCAGTTTGACGCGCCTGGAATCACGTTCATAGGCGCATTCTCCGAGGCGGATCAATCCTGTGAGCAGGAAGTAAAGTCCGATGATCAGCGTGTCCGTGGTGTGGAAGAAGAACAGGACGAACAATACGAAAAAGAGTCCGCCGTTCGTGAGGGCGAGGTAGAATTTCTGAAGCGGGCGCTCCGTTCCGAACTTGTTGATCAGCGCGCCGACCTGCCAGATCGCCTGCATCATGGGGGCGGCGCACGCGAACGCGGCAAGCATCTGCGTGGAACGGCATCCCGGCGTGGCGACGGCGAACGCCGCAATGACCATGACGCAGGTTTCCAGCCAGAGATGTCTGCTGCCGATGCGTCTGCGGAGAAGTGCGGTCACGAGAACCGCCGCAATTGTGATCAGGACCGGGAGAAAACTGAACGGCCCCGCCAGATATGTCACGAGAATTGCCGCGAATCCCCACGCCTGTCCCGCGTATTCTTCGCGCGTGATGAACCGGATATTGCCGGATGCGGAGTCCGCACGCGACAGAATTTTTTTGCGGATGGTCTGGAGATTTTCCGTGATCACATAGATCAGGAAAACGGTAAGCGCCACAAAACGGTAATCGCAGACCGGCGGCATCAGGTATTTTGTCGCGGGAATCGCGAGCAGAAGTATGATGACCGAAAAATTACGGCGGAAAGGAAGGAAGCCGCGCAGAAGAAATGCCGCTTCGACTTCCAGAAAAAGAAACGCTGTGATGATGGAGATGTCCGCAAGCATGACGCCGTCGATGAAGATCATGGAGGTCGCAAATCCGAATGTCAGCAGAACCAGCCCGGCATAGGAGAAGATCACGAATTCCCTCAACTGCTTCAGCCTGGGAATCAGGCAGCCGAGAAACGGAAAGTAAATGAAGTATTTTGAATGCGGGAATGCCAGCCAGTGCAGGAAGCCTTCCTGAAACAGGAGAAGTGCGCCGGCGACCAGCGGAATCAGGCAGAATGCCGCGGAAATCCGGTCGGAAAGAGTCGCCGTCCCGGTTCTGTTCGGGGAGAGGAACGAATCAGAACTGCCCCGGAGAACAGTGCTGTACACCACAATGACTCCGACAAGGATCAGCGGTGTTGCAACCGCCACGCCGTAAGGCAGTTTCAGAAGCAGAAAGAGAGCGGTCGCAAAAAAGAAAAATCCGCAGTAGGGATGAATCTCACGGCATGGCGCTTTCTGTTTGTACATGATCCGGAAACCGTTGAGTACGGCAAGGAGTCCGAACGCGGCGACGAATCTGAGTGTATTGGCTGAAAGCTCAAAAAGCGGACTCATCAATACACGCCTGGAAAGAAACGTGACCTCCATGGTATGATCCATGGCGACCGCCCACATGACAAGCTCCAGCGGCAGGATGAACACAAACAGGAGGCAATATAAAAAAATATGGAATCGCACTTATTTTTTTATCCTTCTAACTTACTTTTTCCGGCGCTCCCTGATTTGATTGCCCCCATGACCGCCAGCTCTTCTTTCAATCGCTCCGGATTGAACGAAGCAATCGTCAGCCATTTGCCGCCATATTCGAATGTCGGAACGCGCCAATCCTTTCCATCATTCGCTTCAATGACTTTTTCCAGAACCACCGGCGGCTGATACTCGATATTGATGGATACAAACGGAATTTCGTTTTCTCTCATCCATCCGAGTGTCCTTTCGCAGATGGGACACCAGTCCGTTACATACACTTTCAGCATTTTGGCACCCCCCAGTGTTGCAATGTTGTCAGTATGGCTGTCTTGAGGCAGCCGTTGATCTCTGTCAGGTAAAATAGCATCATGTCCGGAGAAAGCAAGTAAAGTCAGCGGCATTCGGAAAAACTAATTCCAAAAGACCGGGGGGAAAGGATCTTACCCTGTCCTGTAGACATGGTTTCCGCTCCACGCTTTTTGTTCATGGCTGTTTTCCGGAATCAGGACGGAGTGCCGGAAGTCCGGAGAGCGGAGACTCGAAGGACGGAAAGGCATTGCCGGATGAAAAATGAGTGCCACGCTGTCGGTGTATTGCCGGGCGGCAATCCTTTTCTGTTCTTTTTTCGGCTTTTTTCTTGTTTTCTTTCTTCAGCCGTGCTATTTTTACAGAAGAAATTCTGTGTCACAACCTGGCGTTGTGCGCGGAGCGCCGGACACGGGGCGCTCACAGGAACGCGTACAAAGGCATCTTCTGAAAAGAAAAAAGGAAAGAAAGGATAAACAATGGGACTGTCGGAGTTGTCCGGCAGCGCCTCCGTGCGGACGTATCTGCGCAGTTTTCTGTGGATATGTATCGCGGCGGCGCTGTGTGCCTGCGCTTCTGTTTCGGCGGGAGATTTCAAGGAGAGCCGTTTTGACGCGATTATCCGTGAAGTCGCGGAAGCTTATGATGTGGATCCGCTTCTGATTAAAGCGATGGTCTGGCATGAAAGCCGTTTCAATCCGCTTGCAGAGGGCAGGGCAGGAGAGATCGGGCTCATGCAGATTAAAATGATTGTCGTTCGGGACTGGGCGAAAGTCAAAGGTGTGAAGGTTCCCCCGCGCGAGGAGATTTTTGATCCTTATGTCAATCTTGAGATAGGAACCTGGTATTTTGCCCGTGCTTTCACTAAATGGCAGAAGAGCACCCATGCGCTTCTGCTTGCGCTCGGAGAATATAATGCGGGTCCCGGACGGGTGCGGTGCTGGATCAGCCGGTTCAACGGGAATAAAGAGCTTGCGATTTCCCGTTCCGCTTCTGCCGGTTATGTCAAATCAATCCGTGACAAATATCTGGAATATACGATAGAACACGCCGGCATCATCGCCTCCGCCACTGACCGTGGGCAATGGCAGACTGCTTTCTCCCGGTAATCTTTCCGATATTGTATTTGCCACTTATAATATCCCTTTTACGAATGCTGGAGATGATGCCATATCATACTGCCGGCGGAAAAAACACCTTCCGGGGCAACGTGTTCCGGAAGGTGTTTTTTGTTGCTGATCAGATATTCCGTTTCTTGTATTTGAGTCCTTTGTGCAAGCTTACTCCCGCTGCCGCGAGGAAAAAGAAAACAGCCCAGAGCAGAATGCGGATCTCCCTGAATTCCGCTGCATGGACATAGAGCCTGTTGCCGAAGAAGAGCGCCCAGAGTCCGAAAAGGACGCCGCGTGCGACTTTTGCCGTTTTGCATGGCCTGATGAATGTTGCGATGAGCGCGGATATGCTTGCCGCCGCGATGGCGCAGCCTTTGATGTCCGGTATCTTGCCGTTCACCAGAAGAACCGCCAGAAAAAGTGCGGAAAGCGCGATGATTCCCCAGAGCAGAATCATGCGGAGAATTCGCGCCGTTTTGTCGTTTCGGACCGTTGTGAAGGTCAGGAGAAGCACGAAAACGGCAGCAGCGGGGATCACGGAATTTACCGAGGGCAGGCAGTGTGCCGCGATTCCTCCCGCAAGGATCATGCAGAGACACCATGCGAACGTGGCGTTTCGGCGGATTGCAGTCAGAAGCAGGATCAGAACAGCCGCTCCTCCGGTCCAGCAGGGGCCTGCCGGATATTCTGCGAATGCGAGGATTGTCAGTATGAACACAGCTCCGTATTCTCCGCAGGGGACTTTCCGGCACCACGCATAGAGGTAGAACGCAAGCGCGGCAAACAAGCCGATGCTCCAGGGCTTGACCTGGATTGCGTTGCAGAAATAAGCCTGCGGGGCATTCATCTGTTCCGGTGTGATCATGGTCATGAAAAAGAGAAGCGGCAGGCAGAGACGGGACAGCGTATTCCGGCGGTGAAGCATTGCATACTCCATTGCCAGAATCATTCCCGCAAGCAGGACAGGAACCCACATCCAGAGCATGAAGCCGCTTTCCAGAGCGTTGAATCCGCCGGTCCCGCGCGCCGGATCGAAAGAAATGGTCAACAGATAAGTGCGGAAAAGCGCACCCGCTCCGAGCAGCGCCGCAATGCTCCACGGAAAATACGGAGTTTTCCACGGCGTGCCGCTTTCGGGAATGTTTTTCTGATGCAGATACGGGAGAAAACCGAGAAGAGCGGCTGCGGCGGCGACCGGAAAGAAAAGAATGGCGAGAACACCGGGAAGACGGTCGTCCGGATACATCGCGATAAGCCGGGCGTTGAGAACCGGATAGAGAAAGAAAAGAGCCAGCATGAAATATGCTGCGGCAAGAAATCGAGGCGCCAGGTGGATTTTGAGGATGCGCTTCAGGCTTTCGAGAACCAGAACGGAGAAGAACAGTCCTCCGCCGGACCATCTCAGTCCCGCTGTCAGCCCGTCGAGCATCTGGCTGTCCGTGCTGACCGACAGTATGATCAGGAGGAGCAGTATGATCAGGAGAATGGAGCGGGCATCGTCCCAGACGTGTCCCCACTGGACGATGAAGACGGCGGTTGCCGCCAGCAACAGCGTATAGGAGGCGATCAGCCCGACGGGGATCAGAGTCGGCAGTGCGATGTCCGACGTCCCGAAAAGGACGCTTTGCGCATAGAGAATGATGGCTGCGCTGATAAGGTAGAACGGATTGCTGTTGTAGATGAATCTGAAAATGCCCGTCAGAGTGATTTCCGTTGTGAAACCGCTTGTCTTGCCGGTTTCGAATTCCTTCCAGTTCCTGGAATAATGCGGATGGGAATGAGCACCCTTTTTCTTTCCCTCCGTGATTCCATTCTTTTTTTCTTCTGTTTCCGCCGTTTCCGGCGCCGATGCGATTTCCCTGATGTGTTCCGTCATAGCACAACTCTCCTTTTTTGTGTGTTTGATCATTTTATCATTAACTATCGTTTGCTATCATTATAATAACTTTCAAAAAAAATGCAAGAGGCATTTGACAAAAAATAATAATAAAATATATTAAATGATAGTTCTTGATAAAACAGTGAGGTGATATGATGGCAGATGAAATCAAAAAGAGTGCATGGTATTCCATCAAAGAAGCGGCGGAATATCTCGAGATCGGTGAACCCACGCTGTACCGCTGGATGCGTGACCGGAAGATTACATTCCGCAAAGTCGGTGATTCCACGCGTTTCCTGCAGGAGGACCTGGATGCGGTCGTGGAAGTGTTCCACTCGGAGCGCGATGCGGAACAGGTGAAGCAGGTCTGTCCGGTTTGTCATGGAACGGAATTGCTTCCCGGCCGTCTGCGTTCCACCGGACTGCTGTATTTCCAGCTCAAAAAGAGTAAGTTCTGGACTCTCGCCGACAACAGTATCAAAAGCGAGGGGATGATCTGCAAACGTTGCGGGGCGGTTACGCTTTTCGGCGATCTCAAAAAACTGGCGCGTCTGGATGAGAAAACGGATAAGGAGCAATCCCGGAAGGAATAGGGCTTGACGGAAATACGGGAGGGAGTCAATGAGTATTACGCTGGTTATATTGTGTTTTCTGCATGGCTGGCGGCTTCTTAAAGAAGGCGGGCGGGAGAGAGGATTCTTGTATATTGCCCTTTCCGTCATACTGCTGCCGGTTGCGGTCGTTTTTGCCTGTTTCAGCGGTGATATCTTTCTGTTGCCGCTGGTTGGGGTTCCCTATTTGCTGTACTGCAATAAAATTCCGGACACGCGCATGGTTCAAGTGATTCTGTGCCTGGTGCCTGTTGTTTCCATCGGGCTTGGAGTGTGGCTGTATCATGCCCGCAGAGACAGAAGCGCGGAATACGGGAAATCCCTTGATCGCCTTGTGGACAACGTGATTCTTATTCTGGACGATTCCAGGCAGTCCGATTTTATAAGAAGGCTGGAGGCATCGGGAGCACTTTACGCTGCCATGCCGGAAAAATTGCGGATTTTTGAAAAAATTTCAACCGGGATGACGGAGGAGTGATGAAATGGGGAACTTTGGTTTTACGGTTCTGATATTTTCTGCGGGGGCATTTTTTGTTCTGGTCTGGAAATCAAAAGCTTCTCTTTCTACGCGCATTCTTTACCTGTTTGCTCTTCCGTCCATTCTGTTTGTTTTCTTGTCGTGGCTCAATTTTACCGTCGGGAATAGTTATCAGTCGACAGGAATTTCTCATGCGTTGTCACAACTTTATAGAAAAATGGAGGCTCCGGAGCAGGAGCATCAGAAACTCGCAGACGCACTGCGCGAGTGGAGAAAAAATCCCCGCCGGAATTATTTCGGTCTGCAAACAGTCCTTGCCTCCTTGCCTGTCGAAAAAAAGGAATAGCCGGACCGAAGCAGTATGACAGCATACCGGAAAAATCCGGATGTCAGTTGAATTTCAGAGGATCGCAGGGTAAATTATTTCCAACTCAAAATAAATCGGAAAGGTGTTTGGCGCGATGAAAAAATTTACGGTTAAGCTGATCCCCGGCGACGGGATCGGCGTTGATGTGATCCATGAGGCCGTCAGAGTGCTTGAGGCGCTGGCCCGGAAACACGGCGGCATTGCCTTTGATTTTCAGAATCTGGAATGGAGTTGCGAATATTACCTCAGAACAGGGCGGATGATGCCGTCCGACGGTTTGAAGATACTGGCGGACTGCGACGCCATTCTGCTGGGCGCGGTCGGTTTCCCCGGCGTGCCGGATCACGTTTCACTGCGTGAACTTCTCCTGCCGATACGGGTGGGGTTTGACCAGTATGTGAACCTCCGCCCCGTGAAGCTGCTGCCGGGATTGAGTTCCCCGATCAAAAACGAGAAGATTGATTTTGTCGTCATCCGGGAAAATTCCGAAGGGGAATACTGCGGCAGGGGCGAGATTCAGAAACCGGATACGCCGGACGAAACGGTGATCCAGCAGTCCGTATTCACCCGCAGGGGGACGGAACGGATCATCCGCTATGCGTTTGAATACGCGCGCAAACATGGACTGGACAAGGTGATGAGCGCGACGAAATCCAATGCGCTGAACTATTCCATGGTTTTCTGGGACAAGGTCTACCGCGAAGTGTCCGCCGCTTATCCCGGCATGACGGCATCGCAGATGCACATCGACGCGTTGAGCGGATATTTCATCATGTACCCGGACCGTTTGCAGGTAGTGGTTGCGAGCAATCTTTTCGGAGACATCCTGACGGATCTGGGGTCGGCGATGCTCGGCAGCATCGGCATATCGCCTTCCGCGAATCTCAACCCGGAGGGCAGGTTCCCGAGCATGTTCGAGCCGATTCACGGTTCCGCGCCTGATATTGCGGGCAGAGGCATTGCGAATCCGGTAGGCACTCTGTGGGCGGCGGCGATGATGCTTGAACATCTCGGGCTGAATGCGGAAGCAGGTTTGCTGATGGATGCGGTCACTGCGGTGCTGGCGGCGGGCAGAGTTCGTACCCCCGATATCGGCGGAACATCCGCCACGGCCGAAGTTGCGGATGCCGTGATCGAAGCTCTGGAATAGAGTATTCCTGAATTTTCTCCTGCCGGGTATGGCATGTCCGACAGGAGGGATTACATTGCCTGGCGGATGTGGCTCTGGAAAAACCAAAGAGCATATTTTGCCGCATCTGCCTCGTCAGGAAAGGCAAGTTTGCACACTTTGCCATTTGCCAATCTGACCGTCAGATATATGCGATACTTTGGAACACGATTCACGGAATACGGGCTTTTTCTCTCCAGCTTAACCGATTCCACGTCGCAGAGCTTGAATCTGCGCCTGATTCCCAGGATTCCCACGCCGTTGAAAAAGGTGCAGACGCCGTCCTGTATCAGTATCTCCCTTTTGCCGAACATCGTATAGACGGCGGCCATCGGCATTGCAATGCCGACCAGAATAAACGGCGTCAGGAACAACCAGAGAAAGCCGGGAAACGGCTGATCTATCTTTTCCGGGGTCGCTATGGCGGCGACAATGAAGACCGAAAGCAATGTATCCCAGATCAGACTGAAAAATATCGGAAAAAAAAGACCGGACATATCCAATTTCCTGTATTTCAGCCGCATGCTTCTGTAATCGTCATGAACATGCACTGACTCCGGTTTTTCAGGTGCTTTGGCGGCATTCGATGATACCGGCTCTCCGGATTTGGAGTTTTCCAGCAGTTCGTGATAAGGAAAATCTTTATTGCACAAACTGCAATACGCTATGTCCGTGGAAACGTTGAAGTCTTCTTTTTCGATGATATTGCAACATTCAGGACAACGGATCATCGTGATTTCTCCTGTTTTCGTTCCGACTTGAACCTATGAACCGGCTCCATCGTTTTTCCATTGCAAATAATATAGACAGCCATCTCCGTTTGTCAAGTTTTCATGCTGTGTTCAGTTCGGAAAGCAGTTTCCCGCTCTGGCTTCGGCAACTTTCAGAAAAATATTTTTCCCGGACATAACATGTCCGGCGACTTGTGCTATATTACCTGTCATGACAATTTAACCACGGGAGGAAACGATGCACCTTTTTTTTGCTGTTTTGGCTTTTCTTGCGGGCAGTATTCTTACTTTTTTCATCATGCGGGCAAAGTCTGCCCGGGAGAGGGGGGAGGCGGATGCTCTGAAATCGCGTCTTGCCGAGGCGGAAGCGGTCAAAACGGAGGCGGAATCCTGCCGTGTCGCCACGGCGAAGGCGCTTGCCTCGCTGGAATCTCTGGAAAAACAGACGCAGCATGAGCGGGAACTGGTTTCCGGTGCGCATGAGCGGGAACTTCAGAACCTGCGCGAAGCTCACGCGAAAGAAACCGGGGCATTGCTCGAACGGTTCCGGAATGAGCTTGCCGACAAACTGAAGCTCGCGGAGGAGCAGAAGCACGCCCAGGCAAGGGCTTTCGAGACTGAACGCAATGCTTTGAAGGAGACGTTTGCCGTTCTGGAACAGCAGTTCAAAGAGAACAAGGCGGAAATGGAAAAGAACTGGCAGACGAAGATCGAGCTCCTGAAAGAGGAGTTCAAAACGCTCTCCTCCGAGATTCTCAAAGAGAAGTCGGGGCATCTTGCGGATGTCAACCAGAATCAGCTCTCTGCGCTGTTGAAGCCGTTGCAGGAGAAACTCGGAGACTTCAAGACTGCCGTCGATCAGGCGAAGGAGAAGGGAATTTCCCTGAATTCCGAGTTGAAGGAGCAGATTGCGCATCTGTTGTCCGCGACAAAACAGATCGGGGACAATGCGAACAATCTCGCATCCGCGCTGAAAGGCAACAGCAAGACGCAGGGCAACTGGGGGGAGATGATCCTGGAGGAGATCCTTGTGAATTCCGGGCTGAAAAAGGGGATTCATTACGAGTGTCAGGAAACTTTGCGCGACGAGGACGGGAACCCGGTCCAGAACGACAACAACCGCCTGATGCGCCCTGATGTGATCGTGCATTATCCCGACGGCAAGGATGTCATCATAGACAGTAAGGTCAGCCTGAGCGCCTATACCGATTATATGAACGCGGAAAGCGACGAAGACCGGAAGAATGCGCTGGTTCGCCATAACCGCAGTGTCCGTTCCCATGTCGATGAGCTGGTCCGGAAGAATTACTCCTCCTATCTGCGGAAACGGCAGCATGAGGCGGTTGATTTCGTCATCATGTTCATTCCGAATGAGGCGTCGCATCAGCTTGCCATGATTCAGGACCCCGGACTCTGGCGCTGGGCGTTCGAGCGCAAGGTCATGATCGTCAGCCCCGTGAACCTGATGGCGCTGCTTCAGTTGATTCAGATCGCATGGACCCGCGCCGATCAGGAGCGCAACCAGCAGAAGATTCTTGATACGGCATCCACCCTGCTGGACCGTCTTTATTCGTTTTATGAACAGTTCGATGACGTCGGAAAGAAGCTGGACGGCGCGCGTGACGCCTATCAGAAGTCTCTGGACAGGCTCAAGGGCGGCAGCGGCAAACACAGTGTCGTGCTCTCCGGTGAACAGTTGAAACATCTCGGCGTCAAAATGAAACGTCCGCGCCCGCTTCCGGCGAAATATCAGGACAATGAGGTTCTCCGGCTTGAAACGGAAGACGGCTCTGGCGAGACGAACGGGATTCCGTCGTAATTCATCTCGCCGGAGAGAATATTGACCATTTAAATACCATATTTTTTTCTCTTTGCCCTATTGTCTTTTGCCGCTCCCTGCATATAATAGTTGTCAAGGAGTAATTGCAATGGATGAACCGTTTCGTAAAGATATGCTGGATCGCTCACGGCGGGACCGGCCGTTATATCTTCAGGTGTATGAAATCCTGCGCTCCCATGCGTTGAATGCGGCTCCGGACAGTGGGAATGTGCTGCCGTCCACCGGAAGACTGGCGGAGATGTTCGGGGTTGCGGAAAATACCATCCGCCAGGCGATGAACCTGCTGGTGGAGGCGCGGCTGGTCTGCCGCATCCGGCATCGAGGCACGGTTCTTACCTCGGAGCAGTTGCCGGATGACCCGCAGGGCAGTTCCCGTTCGATCGGGCTGGTGTTTCCTGCCGAGGGATACGGCTTCTGGCGGAACCTGCTTCAGATCATGCACGCAGAGGCGGAAAGGAACGGTTATTCGCTGGATATTTATCTTTACCGCTGGAACAGTCTCTCCGATGAACGGCGCGCGCTCGGCAAGGCTTTCCGCGGCTGTTCCGGCGTGATCCTTTACCCTAATTCGCAGGGAAATGACCGGAGCCTGATTGCCGAATACAACGCGCGGCGGATTCCGCTGGTGCTGTTCCTGCTGTATTACGATGATCTCAATGTCAGCATTGTCGCCAGCGGCAACTATCAGGCGGCATACGAGCTGACGGAGACTCTGATCCGGGACGGATGCCGTAAAATCATTTTTGTTCACGATCACTTTCAACTGATTACCGCAAAAGTGCGTCTGGCGGGCTACCGGAAAGCGCTGGAGGACAATCATCTGGAATTCCGTTCCGATCTGGTGCGGGCGGAGGATTGCCGCCGGGAATCCGGCGAATTCGCGAAATGGATTGACGGCATTTCTCCCGATGGGATGGTCTGCTGCACACCGCGGACGGCTGTACGGATTCTCCGCCTCTGCCGCCGTCCTGCCGCCTGCGCAGTCTTCCTGTCGCAGAAGGAAAGACTGTCATTCCCCGCTGTAAGCGCCGGTGTCCAGACGGAAGAACTGGGACGTGCCGCCATTTGCGAAGCTGTCCGGCGGATCCGCAATCCGCGCAGTTCCGGGCGCAAGCTGCAAATCAATCTGAAAATAGAAGAAAATCAAGATGTATCTTAAAAAATCTGAATCAACAAGGAGAAAACTCATGCAGGCAGAAAAAGCCGGGAGCCGGAAAAGCCGGATGATCGGAAATTTCACTTTTACCGGATTTCCGATGAAGAAAACTTGTAAAAGCGGTATTTCATTGCGGCAGCAGCAAGGCAGGGCAGGGCGCCGTCAATCCCGCCCCTGTCTTACTTTTTTCTTAATTCCCTTGTTCCCTTGTTCCTCTGTTTTTACTTTGATCAGGGGAAAAAGGAGTTTTACCTTGATCGAGCTCCTGATGATGAAAATTTGTAAAAGTGGTATTTCATTCCGGCAGCAAGGCAAGGCAGGACATTGCCAGTCCCCTGAGCTCACTTCTTCTTTCTTCCTTCGATTGTTCGATTGTTCAAATGTTCAAATGTTCAAATGTTTCCCCGTTCCTTCTTACTTCAGAGTTCCCTGTTCCTCTGTTTTTCTTTCGAGGGTGAAAATACGAATTTTCACTCTCATAGAGCTCCTGATTGTAATAGCGATGATCGCGATTCTTGCGGCAATGCTGATGCCTGCTTTGAATAAGGCGAAGGAAAAGGTTCGTGCCATTGCCTGTCTGAACAATTTGAAAACCATCGGGACGGCGCAAGCCGGTTATTCCGGTGATTTTCAGGAATGGATCGTGCCGTGCGCACAGACCGCCAACACCAAATGGGCTGATTCCGATCATGGCGGTTCCTGGTGGGGAACGCTGGGCGGGCTCGGCGGAAAAGCCAATTACGGAGTCAGTCTGAAAATGGAAGACGGTGTGATCAGGAGCGGCGGCACTTTTGACTGTCCTTCGGAAAAAGTTGCGTTCGGCAGTCCCTCCGAAAAGAAATACAACCAGGCGAAATATATCATGAATGTAATCGGCGGGCGCGCCATTGCGAGGGGAACAACCCCCAATCCGAATACGGATTACGCAAGGCGGCTTACCTGTGTGAAATATCCGTCCGAAGCCGTATTTGCTGCGGACAGTCTGGCATATTTATCCTATAATATGGTGCAGACTGCCAACATCTGTTTCTTCAGTTTCCGGCACGGAGCGGGCGATCCGAGAACCAGCAACACCGAACTGCCCGTCTGGGTGACAGGAAGCTGCAATGTGCTGTATATGGACGGTCATGCCATCGGAGTCAAATCCCGGCAGTTGATGCCGGGTGCGAGTGAAGGAGCTCAAAGAGCCTATGCCTTGTCGTGTTCCGATCCAAAATACTGCGGGTATGACCGGGCGCAGGGGCAGGTGCTGTATTATGAATGACGAAAATCATCTGACTTTTTAATTTAACAAAGGACGAATCATGAAAAACAATTTTTTTGTTGTCGCGGCCTGCACCGTTTTATCCGGCGGGACGCTGTATGCCTCACTTCCGTCTGCGGAAAGCATTCTCGGCTGGCAACAGGAGGAGGGAAAGGAACTGATCTATGGAACCGGTTTTGAAAATCCGGCGGCATCGGAAATCAAACTCGGCGCCGGATTCCGTTATGCGCACGGGGAGGGAAACAACGGCAACACCGGATTGCGCGTGGACCGCACCGGAGAGATTCACCGGACACAGGATTCCTTCATTCGGCTGCCGGATAAAATTCTTCCCGGTTATAAATACAAGGTGGTTGTCAGCGTCAAGGGCAGGGGGATACGGCATGCCACCCGTCCGGTTCCGCCGGGGAGCTACCGTTTCATGGAGACTTTCTATACGGATGCGCGTACCGGTAGATACTCCTTCGAAAATGAACGTGTCGTTCCATTTGCCAAACCGCCTGCCGAGGATGGATTTCAGGAGTTTTCCTACACGTTTCCGGGAATCGAAGGGGCGCGGGCATCCCTGCGTCTTGCCTTGTGGATTGATTTCCACGGGACACTCTGGTTTGATGATCTGCGGGTTTACCGGGAGGGAGTCGAAGCCAATGCCTTCCTGATCCAGCCGGGATGCGCCACTTTCTTTACGGATTCGGGAAAGTTCCGGATCCGCATCCATCTGCCGGAAGAATACGGAAAACCCGTCGGGCTGGTTCAGCTTGTCATGAACGGGACTGTGCTTCAGCGCAGAGTGATTGCCGCCGCTGATTCCTGGCTTGAGGGGGACTTCGGACGCGATCTGCCTGCCGGAAACGCCGTGCTGAAGATCACGCTGGCGGATGCACGGAAAAAACAGCGGATCAAGGATATTGAACTGCCTGTGACCGTAAGAAAAACAGAGAAAGCGCCTGCCGGAGCCGTAGCCTTTGACCGTCATGGAAACATGTCGATTGACGGAAAGCCGGTTCTGCCGCTGGGAATTTTTTACGGCAGTCTGCCGCATCAGCGCGAGGAGAATCTCCGGAAACTGGCGGATTCACCGTTCAATTTCATTGTTGATTATTCCGCCTTGAGCATGGCGTTACCGCAGGACAGGGAAAAGATCACCGCCATCAGGAAGGGGCTTGACCGGATGCAGCATTACAAGATCAAGAGCCTGTTCTGTCTCACAGCATTTTATTCTGCGAATTCCAATTATGTCAAACGCGGGTGGGCGGGTGAAAAAGATACGCTGTCCATGACACGGAAACTGGCGGAGGCGATCAAGGATCATCCTGCCCTGCTGGGCTGGTATCTGACCGATGAGCTTTCCGAAGAACAACTGGCGCTTCCTGTCGCGATGCGGAACCTGCTGAACCGTCTGGACCCGTATCATCCGACATTTACGCTTACGAATCTGCCGTCCGCAATGCCCGGCTATGCCGTATCGGGCGATGTCCTCATGTATGACCCCTATCCGCTGGACAATCGGAAACGGGGACGCGGAGGAGTGGAAAGGGCGATCAAGCCGTTCCGCGTGAAAGCCGCTGCGGCAGGTTGTCCGGTGTGGGCTGTAACCCAGGGATTCAACTGGGGAATCATGCACATCATCCATCGGGGCGGAAAGGAGAAGCTCGCAGATTACATTGAGCCGACGGAGGAGGATATGCGCAGCATGGCGCTGCTCTCTGCCATCGAAGGCGCCAGAGGTTTCTGTTTCTTCAATTTTCCGTTTCCGTGGGAACAGAAAGTGCTGGACCGTTTTGCCGCACAGGGAATGTCGGATTATCCTGAAAAAATGTGGCGGAAACTCAAAGGCGCCGCCGGAGCGGTGAAAAGTCTGGAACCCTATCTGCTCAGTCGGAAAAAGGCGCCGGAAATCCATGTGGAAAACCGGGGGAAAGCCAATATCCGCGCGCGTGCATGGCAGGCTGAAAACGGGAAAATCTGCCTGGTGGTCGCAGGAGTCGGCGGCGGCAGGTCGGAAGCCGTGATTACGGTTCCGGGAAAAGAGAATCTGAAATCCGTTTACGGGCGCACCATACCGCTCGGCGGCGGCCGTTATCAATATACCTCTGATGATTTGGGTTCCGATATTCTGCTCGAGTGATCTTCCGTTGCGATTCTGATGCCGCCGTGAATGGAAACTCCATAAATAAATTGCCCCGATGCAGAGCATACGGGATATCGGGAAGACGGGAACAATGTCGAAAGCCCGAAAACGTATGGTGCAGCCGACCTGAAAGGCCGGGATATTGAACCCGATTGAAATAAAAAGGGAAAGCGCCCTGTTTTGGAACGCTTTCCCTTTTTTGTGCCGATCCGTGTGATTTACCAGCCGTAGATCTTGCTGTCGAGATACTGGCGGAGCTGGCTGACGTTGACCCGCTCCTGCGCCATGGTGTCGCGGTCGCGGACTGTGACGGAGTTGTCATTGGCGGATTCGAAGTCGTAGGTCAGGCAGAACGGAGTCCCGATTTCATCCTGCCGGCGGTAACGTTTTCCGATGTTTCCGGTCACGTCGAGCTCGGTGCGGTAGAAGCGGCAGATATCCTTCTGGAGAGCTTCCGCCTGTTCGTTGAGCTTTTTGGAGAGCGGCATCACTGCGACCTGAACCGGTGCGATTCTCGGCGTGATGTGGAGAACGATGCGGACATCTTCCTCCATTCCCTCTTTCTGCGTCGGCGCCTTATCTTCGTCATAGGCGTGGGAGAGAACCGCCAGGAATGTGCGGTCGAGCCCGACGGATGTTTCAACGCAGGTCGGGAGATATTTCTTGTTGGTGCGCATGTCGAGATATTCCAGATTCTGCTGGGAGAATTCCTGGTGTCTGGAAAGGTCCCATGTGCCGCGATGGTGAATTCCTTCCAGTTCGCCCCAGCCGAACGGGAATTTGAATTCGATGTCGACCGCCGCCTTTGCATAGTGCGCCAGCTTGTCGTGGTCATGGTACTGAAGTTCGTCTTCCCGGAAGCCGAGGCATTTTTTATAATATTCCATGCGTGCCGCGCGCCAGTATTTGAACCATTCCATGGATTCCTCGTCGCTGCAGAAGAATTCCATTTCCATCTGCGAGAACTCGCGGGAGCGGAATGTGAAGTTGCGGGGCGTGATCTCGTTGCGGAAAGACTTGCCGATTTGCGCAATACCGAACGGAAGCTGTTTTCTCGTGGCGATGCGGACCAGGTGGAAGTCCACGAAAATCGGCTGGCATGTTTCGGCGCGGAGATAAGCGATATGTTCTTCGTCGAAGACGGGACCGACGTATGTTTTCATCATCAGGTTGAATTCGCGCGGCGGCGTCAGATTTCTGGAACCGCAGTTGGTGCAGCGGGTCGGGTCGGGCATCTGATCGACACGGAACCGTGTCTTGCAGTCTTTGCAGTCGGTCATGATGTCGCCGAAGCGGTCGATATGTCCGGATGCTTTCCAGACTTTCGGGTGGCAGATGATGGTGGAGTCAAGCCCGACGACATTCTCACGTGTCTCGACCATTTCATTCCACCAGAGCTGTTCGATGGCTTTTTTCATGGCAATGCCATAAGGGCCGTAATCCCAGAATCCATTGTATCCGCCGTAGATTTCCGAGCTCTGAAACACAAAACCGCGCCGTTTGCACAGTGTGACGATCTTGTCCATCAGATCGCCTTCCGCATTGATGATAGCCATGATTTTTCCTCTTTGATTATGTTAAATTTCAATAAAATACATTAAAATGATCAATATAACCTCTTATTGTTTTTTTTCAATTTCATTCTGAAATAAGATTGCCGAAAGTCTGCCGGAAAGAGCCCGAAAGGGAAAAATTTTTCAAGTCCTGTCCTGTTTCTTCCGCTTTTTGTCAGTGGGATACTCTTTATCTTGATAATTCCGGAGTTTCGGGAATCCCGGCATTGTGCATGGATAAAAAATTAAAAAAATTACCATTATTTTCTGATCGCCCTCTTGACAAAACAGGGTATTTGAGATATAATTTAATTATACGAATAATTGGAGTGTTTTTCATGCCTGTTACGATGAAGGAAATTGCGAAGATTGCCGGCGTGTCACAACCGGCTGTGTCCGCAGCGTTGAGTTCCAAGGGGACAACGAAAGTGTCCGAAGAAATGCGCCGGAAGATTCTCCGGATCGCCGAGGAACTCAATTACATGCCGAATAATGCGGCGCAGCGGCTCAGGGGAAGGGCGACGCGCACCATCGGGATTTTCGGCGTTCCGTATGTATCCGTTCTGACGCAGGCGCTGATGCTGGATATTTCTTTGGAGCTGGAAAAGCTGAATTATAATCTTCTGACCTGTTACGGTGACGGTGAAGATGCGGCGGTATCCGCGGTGAGAGAGCTTGTCGGCAAGGGGATCGACGGTCTGATTATTACTACGGATTTCAATCCTTTGGAGCATTTCAGGACGCCGCCTGTCCCTTACGTATTCTGTCCGCCCTGCCAGTTGGACGGCTTCGATGTCGCCATAGATCGCGCGAGTGGAATTGCCGATGCGTTCGCGGCTTTGCAGAAGAAGGGATGCCGCCGTGCGGGATACGCCACTTTATCTGTAAAAGATCTGGCTTTGAAACATCCGAACCGTGAAAAGTATGAAGGAATCGTTGCGTCCCTGAACCGTTATCGTATGGAAGTGGACCGTGAAGCTGTTGTTTTATTGAATCATTATCATGGCGATGCGGAGAAGATTGTCCGGAAGATCAGGTCCCTGCACCTGGATGTCCTGTTCTGCAGCAATGATTATATCGCATGCCGCCTGATGGCTTCTCTCCTGAGGTGGGGAGTCCGCATTCCGGAAGACTTGAAGCTGGTGGGGTATGACGGTCTTTCGCTTTGTGACATTGCCCCGGTTCCTTTGGCAACCGTGGTCCAGCCGAATTCTCTGTTTGCTGAAAATATCGTGAGGCTGCTGATGAAAAGGATCGCCGCCAAACAGCTTTCACCGGAGCCGGAGGGAATATTGCTTCATTCTTATTTTTATCCGTCCGAAAGTTGCGGATTTGCAAATCCGCATCTGGATACGCTGGAATTTGCGGGCGATACTTTTTCTACTTTGGAATTGAATTGGAAACTTTACCATAAACATAAACATAAACAAAAAGAGGAGAAATAGGATGAACAGGAAAAGAGAAAGATTTACATTGATCGAATTACTGGTCGTAATTGCGATCATCGCGATTCTGGCGGCAATGCTGCTTCCGGCGCTTAATCAGGCGCGTGGCAAGGCTCATGGAATCAAATGTCTGGGCAATCTCCGCCAGATTTCTTTGTGCATCAGGTCATATGCGTCTGACTACAACGTCGAACGCATCCCGAAACTGACCGATGACGGCGGTTACTGGCACTGGATTCTTGCTGCAAATAAATATACTTCATGCAGCAAGGAGGATGACTACAGGAATCCTGTCGATGGCATCTTCGCATGTCCCTCTGCAAAAATTGTAAAACCAGCTTATGCCTATGCAAGTTTTCTGGGTTCACATTACGGGTTGAATGTTTTTTTTGCGACTGATCTTCGCGCAGGCAAAGAGACAGAGAACGTTGAGAGATGGGATCTCAAAAGGCCGCTGAGCCATCCGAGCAAAACAATGTATGTTTCGGATGCAGCCTCTGCAGGTGAGGCAACGGTCAACACGCATAACGGCGGAGACATCCGCCATCCGGACAGGAAAGGAATCAATTCCGCTTTTCTGGATGGACATGCGGAGCATTTGACAGCAGGAAAGGTCCCTGTCACCGGTTACGGAAGCGTCCGCGCAACGGCATCCTCCAGAGAGCAGTGCAAAGGAACTTTTTACTGGCGTTCAAAAGACTATTCAGACTGGAAAGATTTCTGAGATGTTTTTACGCCTGGTGCTGTTGTAGATTCAGCAAGATGAAAAAACTATTTAAATAAGGAATTGATTGAATGAAATCAGCAATGCTTCTTTTTATCGGTGCGGTGCTCTGTTCCGGTCAGACATTGGATCGGAAATATTTCCCCGGAATGCCCGACACTTTCCGTGTTGCGGCGGACAGAACTTTTTTGAATGCCGCGGACTGGAACCCGCAGAAAAATATTTCCGTGAGATCGGATTGTGACGGCTTGACTGTTTCATCCGGTGTGCCGACACCGTGGACACATGCCGTTACAAGCAGGAAAACGGTTCCCGTCAGACCGGGGAATCTGCTGAAGGCAACGACAAAATATTATCTGCTTGACGCCCCTTCCGGTTCCAAATTCACTTTGCTCGTTCAGTTGCTGGATGCAAACGGCAGAATAATAAAGACGATGAATGCCGCATCGGGGGCGGATAAACCGCCGGAACACCTGAATTGGGACGAGGAATATACGGAGATTCCGAAAGGGTGCGTTTCCGCCCGCGCTCAATTGCTTTTTCAGGGCAATCCCATGAAAGTAAAGCTGATCCAGCTGGAACTCAATACCGTTGCGGCACAGGACAGACTGCCGTCTTTTCCGCCGCCGGTTCCTTACAGCAACAGGAGTCTTGACGATGCCTCCCTGACGGAATTTCTTTCAAAACGCCAGAAGATTTATACGAAAGTTGCAAAGAACGGCGACCAGGTGGAGTTTCTCGTAAACGGAGTTCCTGTTCCGCTGAAAATTTATAAGAACAATACCGCAACGACGATTCACGGCTATCCCGGTTATTTGAAAAAGACTCCCGCAATGCAGCGGGCCGGATTCAATGTGTTCACTGTTTGCGTCTATCTCGGTGTTCCCGGTCATAGCCGGACTGCAAATACCGTGTGGCTCGGTCCCGGGAAGTATCAGGTGGATGTAATCAGAAAGGCAATGCGGGAAATTCTGAAGTATGCGCCGGACGCGATGATTCTGCTGGAACTTAATGTTACCCCTTCTCCTGAATGGAGCGCTGCGCACCCTGATGAAATTGTCCAATATGCGGATGGGCGTAAAGCGGTTCTGAACGGGACACGTATCCGTGAGCTTACGAATACCCCGCCGCCGCAGTATGTTCCCGTAAAAGACCAGCCTTGGACCATGCCTTACTGGGTGCCGTCCTATTTCTCGGAAAAGTTTACACAGGATGCATCGAGAGCAATCCGGGATATTTTCAGTGTTCTCGAAAAGACGCCGGAGGCAAATGCTCTTGCGGGGGTGTTCCTGTGCCGCGGAGTGGATGGGCAGTGGTTCGATCTTTTTGCAGAGATACCTGCAACGGGCGGCGGGAAAGCGATTTACCCTCTTGCGGATTATTCGCCTGCTTCGCTTCGGTTTTTTCATGATTTCCTGCGCAGGAAATACGGAAACGATATCACGAAACTTCAAAATGCATGGAACGATCCGAGGATCAGGACATTTGATGAGATTTCGATTCCCCCGCATGGAGAACTGTTTCCCCCTGCGAAAACTTTTCTGCGGAAATCCGGCGGGGGGCGTGACCGGATTGCCGATTTCATTGAATCACGCGCAGAGGGCATGTCCCGGCAGTTCATCAGTTTCTGCCGTGCGATCAAGGAGGCGACCAATGACCGTGTTCTTGCCGGCGGATACCGGGCGGAAGGTGCTCCTGTTTCGTATCCGTTCCTCGTTCAGCAGTGTTCCAGGCGGATGTATGCCGCGCCGGAGGTTGATTTCTTTGCATCGTGTCCCGGCGGGCGCACACCGGAAAATCCGGTTATGCCGTCCTTGCTGAACGGCTCGCTGCGCCTGCATAATAAGCTGGCTGTGACGGAACTTGATTTCCGGACTCCGTGGATTGGGAACTGGGGTCGATGGGGAAAGCCGATCTATTACAAAACGCATGATGCCGCAGAGTTCCGGCAGAGAACGATGCGTGCGCAGTTGTTTGCCAATGCTTTCGGCGGCACCTTTCATGCCTATGATATGGACGGCAACTGGTATGATACTGAAATGGCGCAGCGAGCATGGAGAGAGAACAACCGTATTTATGATCGCCGCAAACCGCGGCCTCTCTCGGAAGACCGTATCGCCCTGTTTTATTCGGAGCACTACTGGGAATATATGGCTTTGAACGGAAATCGGGCCTTTGCGCATACTGTTAAAAATTCACCGAGAATCGCTGTAACCAGAAGCGGTGTTGATTCGGATCTCTATCTGTTGGACGATATCCTGCATCCTGATTTCCAGGCTCCCCGCGTACTCTGGTTTGTGGACTCGCTTGAGCTGACTCCGGAAAAGGCGGCAGAGATACGCCGGCGTTATGCCGACTCAGGCAGGATTCTTGTCTGGATGTGGGCACCGGGGGCAGGGATGACGGATGATATCGGCAAAGTTGCCGGATTCCGGCTGGAACGTGCTCCGATGGCGGATGGGCTGCCTGTCATGGCTCTGAGCAACAGCGGTGATCCGTTGATGGCGGGAGTCAGGAATCTTCTTCTTGCGTCCTATATGCCGTATGGCATGGGACCGGTCTGGAAAGTCAGTGATCCCGATGCTGTGATATTAGGCAGCTACTTCGAGACAAATCTGCCGGGTATGGCTGTAAAACGTTATGACAGTCATACGGAAATCTTCATCGGGCAGGGCGGCTGCGTGACTCCGGAGCTTGCGCGTAATATCGCAAAAGAAGCGGGTGCCCACTGCTGGATTGATACAGGGGATCCGGCTGCTTCGGCGGGAAATCTGCTGATTGTTTCAGCGGCTTCTTCCGGAAAGAAGGAGATTTTTCTGCCTCCGGATGTCGTTTCAGCGGAATGTCTTACCGGGCAGAGGATCGTGAAGGAGGGGCGGAGCGTAAAATGTGAACTGAAATATGGAGATGTGCTTGTTCTTGATCTGACTTACAGAAATTGAAAAGTTTTTCCAGACAATACGTTTGTGACCGGTATTTCCTCTCCTCCGGAGGCGGATTTCCGGTCATTTCTTTGATTCCGGCTTGAAAGAATCGCGTTTCAGTGTGATATTAATAGGTTAAAATAAAAACAACCATTTTTGGAGAGACTGCAATATGAGAATGTCGAAAATGCTCGGGCGCCGGATCAAGGAAGATCCCAAGGACGCGAAAACCATCAGTCATAAATATCTTGTGCGCGGCGGATATATCCGTCCCGTGTCCGCCGGCATTTACTCCATTCTTCCGCTCGGAGAACGCATCATCCTCAAAATCGAAAACATCATACGCGAGGAGATGAACAGAATCGACGGACAGGAGGTCAAAATGCCTGTCGTGCTTCCCGCCGATCTCTGGCAGGAGTCCGGGCGCTATGAGTCTGTCGGGCAGGAGCTTCTGCGGTTCAGGGACCGCAATGACAAGCCCATGATTCTCGGCATGACCCATGAGGAGGCGATCGTGCATCTGGTCAGGACGGAAATCACGAGTTATAAACAGCTTCCGATCATGGCGTATCAGATTCAGACGAAATACCGCGATGAGGCGCGGCCGCGCGCCGGTCTGATCCGCGTCCGCGAATTCACCATGAAGGATGCATACAGTTTCCATACCTCGCAGGAGTCGCTGGAGGAGTATTACGAACGCGCTCACGAGGCATATGTCAATATTTACCGCCGTGTCGGACTGAAGCATGTGGTTTCGATCAAGGCGAACTCCGGCATGATGGGGGGGAACATTTCCCATGAATTCATGTCTGTTGCTGAATGCGGGGAAGATACGATTTTCCTTTCACCCGACGGCAAAAGCTACAAGGCGAACCGTGAGATCGCGGTTTCCGGGCTGAAATTCGAGAAGATCGGCGAGGAACTGCCTTTGGAAAAAGTTCATACGCCCGGCTGCAAGACCATCGACGAGGTCGCCGGATTTCTCGGCGTGAAACCCGAGAACACAGGGAAAGCCGTGTTCTACTCCGATGAAAAAGGCAATCTGATCTTTGTGTTGATCCGCGGCGATTTCGAGGTCAATGAAAGCAAACTTCAGAATCACCTCGGGCTCCTTGAAATCAATTTTGCGAACGATGAGCAGATACGGAAAGCCGGAGCGGTTCCCGGATACGCATCGCCCGTAGGCATCGACCCGTCGAAGGCGAGGATCGTCATCGACAAATCCGTTGCGGGAAGCTCGAATCTGGTGGTCGGGGCGAATGAAGCGGATTACCATTATAAGAACTTCAACTACGGGCGCGATCTGAAAGATGCGGATGTCGTTGACATTGCGACTGTTCGAAACGGCGATCCATGCCCCGTGACAGGTGAGCCGCTCCAGATGAAGCGCGGTATCGAAGTCGGAAACATCTTCCAGCTTGGAACGAAGTATTCCAAGCCGATGCAGTGCAACTATCTGGACAAGGACGGCAAGTCGCACCCGATGATCATGGGGTGTTACGGAATCGGCGTCGGGCGCACAATGGCTTCCGTCGTTGAGGATTCCTATGATGAATACGGACCGATCTGGCCGATGTCGATTGCGCCGTATCACGTGGAAATCTGCGCGCTGAACCCTGACAGGGGCGGTGTGATGGAGGCGTCCGAGGCACTTTACGGCGAGTTGACGAAACTGGGTGTGGAGGTGCTGTTTGACGACCGCGGCGAAAAAGCCGGATTCATGTTCAATGACGCGGACCTGATCGGAATTCCGTTCCGTGTGATCGTTTCGCCCAAGAGCATGGAGAAGGGTGTCGTGGAGTTCAAGCTTCGCGGCTCGCGAGATGCGGAGATGATTCCGCTGGCGGACGCCGCAAAAGTTCTGGCGGAAAAAGTGAAAGACGAACTTAAAAAATATGAATAACAACAAAATACCCTGACGGCGCCGGGGTGGTTTTCGGGGCCGGAAGGCGGAAAGGCTGTGTGAAATATGTGGAAATATACACCGAAAGTGATGGATCATTTTCTGAATCCGCGCAATGTCGGAGAGATCAAGGATGCCGACGCCATGGCGGAAGTCGGCAATGTGAGCTGCGGAGACGCATTGAAAATCTTCCTGAAGCTTGATCAGGATGGAAGAATCTGCGATGTGAAATTCAAGACCTTCGGATGCGCAAGCGCGATTGCCTCCTCCTCGGCTCTGACGGAGCTGGTGAAGGGGATGACGCTTGACGAAGCCGCAAAGGTCACGAACAAGGAGATCGTAGCCCAGCTCGGAGAGCTTCCCGAGGAGAAGATGCACTGTTCCGTCATGGGAATGGAAGCGCTTCAGGCTGCGATTGCCGATTACAAACGCAGACACGGCGAAAAGGTCGAGGAGGCCGAAGCGGATGATGAGCACGAAGGGCGCATTGTCTGCAAGTGTTTCGGCGTGACCGATACCAAAATCCGCAAAGTGGCTCTTGAGAACAACCTGCATTCCGTTGCCGAAATCACCGACTATACCAAGGCGGGCGGCGCATGCGGACGTTGCCTTGATCAGATTCAGGAGATTCTGGACAGCATCTGGCGTGAACACCCTGCGGAGGACTCCGGTTCGCAAAGTGATAAGGCCAAAGCGTTTGCATCGCTTTCCGTTGTTCAGAAAGTGATTCGCGTGCAGGAAGTCATCGATAAGGAGATCCGTCCGGCGCTGGAAAAGGACGGCGGCAGCATCGAGCTTGTCGATATCGAAGGCAACATGGTCAAGGTCCGCCTCAAAGGACGCTGCGCCGCGTGCCCGAATTCCACGCTGACGCTGAAAAAACTGGTGCAGAGCAAGCTGAATGAGTTCGTTTCGGAAGATCTCACCGTGAGCGAAGTTCAGTAAGGGGGCGTGAAATGGACGAGGAAAGAATCATTTATTTCGATAACAATGCAACGACGGCGGTTGCGCCGGAAGTGTTCGAGGCGATGACGCCGTTTCTGACGAAGCTCTACGGAAATCCGTCGAGCATCCATCATTTCGGCGGACAGGTCGCCCAGCATATCGAGGATGCGCGCGATTCTCTGGCGGCGCTTCTCGGCGCCGCTTCGACGGAAGTGATTTTCACTTCATGCGGAACGGAGAGCGACAGCGCGGCGATTTTCAGCGCTCTGATGAATTGTCCCAAGCGCAACAAAATCGTGACGACGAAAGTGGAACATCCCGCGGTGCTGAATCTGGGCAAGGAACTGGAACGCCGCGGCTACCGTGTTTCCCTGATTCCCGTTGACGGGAAGGGGCGTCTGGACATGGAGCGCGCCGCTGAGATGATTGATGATGAAACGGCGATTGTTTCCGTGATGTGGGCAAACAACGAAACCGGCAACATCTACCCGGTTGCGGAACTGGCGGAACTGGCTCACAAGAACGGCGCTCTGTTCCACACGGATGCGGTGCAGGCGGTAGGCAAGGTTCCGATGAAACTCTCGGATATGAATATTGATTTCCTGAGTCTTTCCGGGCATAAGCTCCACGCTCCCAAAGGGGTGGGGGCGCTCTACGTGAAGCGGGGCGTGCGCTTCCGTCCGTTCATCGTCGGCGGGCATCAGGAGAGCGGACGCCGCGCCGGAACGGAGAACGTTGCTTCCGTGGTCGGGCTCGGCAAGGCGGCGGAGCTTGCGCGTCTTCATATTGATGATGAGCATACCAGAGTCCGGGCGATGCGCGACAAACTGGAGCAGACGATTCTGAAAACGGTTCCGTCGGTTCGCGTGAACGGCGATCCCGAGCACCGTCTTCCGAATACCAGCAATATATCTTTCGAGTATATTGAAGGTGAATCGATTCTGATGCTGCTTGACATGTATCATATCTGCGCCTCAAGCGGAAGCGCCTGCACGACCGGCAGCCTTGAGCCCTCGCATGTCCTGCGCGCCATGGGGATTCCCTATACCGCGGCTCACGGCGCGATCCGGTTCAGTCTTTCGCGCTATAATACGATGGAGGAAGTGGATTTCGTTCTGGAAAAACTGCCTCCGGTGATTGCGCGTCTCCGCGAAATATCACCCTACTGGAAGTAAAAGGCCGGAACCATCCGGTGTTTTTGAAGACTCAACGGCGCGGGATTCCCGGTTACTCCGTTGAGTCTTTTGTTATTCCTCCTTTGGAAACATGTTGCGGGTTTGTGTAGAAGGCGGTGAAAAACCGGGTCCGGTTGACAGCGGAATTTCCGAGAATAGTTTAATTTTTTAACTGACCGGACTTGAAAAACTTTGATGTACTGTTATTGTTGTGTATCACAAATCGGAAATATATTCCGTAGGAGGACTAAATGGCTGGAGTAGTACTGAAAGATGTTTGCAAGGTTTACGACGGCGGAGGAACTTTCCTTGCCGTGAATCACGTGAATCTTGCGATCAAGGACCGTGAGTTCATGGTGCTTGTGGGGCCTTCCGGGTGTGGGAAGTCTACCACGTTGCGCATGATTGCGGGACTTGAAGAAATCAGTTCGGGGACGATCTCAATCGGAGACCGTGTCGTGAACAATGTTCCCCCGAAAGACCGGGACATCGCGATGGTGTTCCAGAATTATGCGCTGTATCCTCATAAGACCGTTTATGAGAATATGGCATTCGGGCTTCGTTTAAGAAAATTTCCGAAAGCGGATATCGACAAGCGTGTGAGAGCGGCGGCTGAGATTCTGGGTATCGAAAGCTTCCTCAACCGCAAGCCGAAAGCGCTTTCCGGCGGTCAGAGGCAGCGTGTCGCGGTGGGACGCGCTATCGTGCGCAAGCCGGAAGTGTTCCTGTTCGACGAACCGCTTTCCAATCTTGACGCAAAGATGCGCGTCCAGATGCGTACGGAGATCAGCAAACTCCATATGCGTCTTGAAACGACGATGATCTATGTGACGCATGACCAGATCGAAGCGATGACGATGGGTGATCGTATCTGTGTCATGAAAGACGGACTGATCCAGCAGGTGGATACGCCGTTGAATATTTATGATCATCCGGCAAACACGTTTGTTGCCGGTTTTATCGGAACGCCTCCGATGAATATTTTCCGCGGCAATATTTCCAAAGACGGAGACAGGATTCTGTTCAAGAACGAGAATATGTCTCTTGTGCTTCCGGAAGCGTGGAAAAGTGCGGCGGAGAAGTTCATCGACAAGGAAATCCTGTTCGGCATCCGTCCCGAGGATATCGGTTCGGAGCGCGCGGAACTGGCGAAAGATGTTCAGCATCTCAAGGCGAAGATCGAAGTGATGGAGCCCATGGGGGCGGAGACCTATCTCTATCTGGATGCGGCGACGGACAACGGCGTATCCTGCATAGCGCGGGTCGATGCCCACAAACAGGCGAAAGTCGGCGAGACGCTTTCTCTGCCGATTCTGGTCGCCAATGCTCATCTGTTCGATCCTGACACAACCGGTATTCTGGTTTAACAACATAACAGCCTGATGCCGTCCGCAGGGGATTTTCCGTGAGGCGGCAGGGCTAACAGAAGGATCTCTGCTTCATTGCACTGGCTTTGAAGACTCTTATGAAAGACAATACTGTCACGGTAGGCGAATGGGAATGGTGCATAGACGATGAATCGCGTCTTGTGCCGTGGTTCAACATTTATCCTGAAGTGGAGGAGAAGTATACGGTCAAGACCACGGATACTGCCAGAATCTTCAAGGTGCAGGACTCCAAAAAGAGATCCTATTATGTGAAGCATGATACTCCGAACAGCATCAAAGAGCATCTGATCGCCTGGTTTTCTTCGAGAGCGAAGATCCTTTATGAATCCGGGCAGATTCTGAAGGGTGCGGGTATTCCGTGCGCGGATTATCCCGGATGGGGAAAATCCGGCACCGAATCCATGGTTCTGTCCGTCGAGATACCAGACACCATGACCGCACTGGAATACTGGTTCCGGATTGCCCCTCACAGCAGTGCGGTGCGGCGTGAATTCCTCTCCAATCTTTCCGCTCTGATCGGGCTTTATGCAAAAAATTTCATCGTTCAATATGACTTGAGCCTGGAAAACATCCTGATCAGGACCAACGGTTCCGAAATGTATGTGATCAATCCCGGCGAGGTGGAAAAGCGTTACGGCGGACTCTCCCGCGCGGAAAAGATCGCGATTCTCAAGCCGTTTGTCGAAATGCGAGGCGAAATCTCCTCCGACTCCGCCACGATTGCGATTCTTGAATCCGGTGTCGCCGAAGACTCACTGGATGCTTCCGATCTCTGGCATGACGCCATTGACGCGGAGGAAGAGGACATTGAGGAAAATTACTGGCCGGAGAATTCCGATAAAGTGATTCTGGATGATTCCGGGCCGCTCTGCCGTATTGTCCGCGACGGCGAGAACGTGACCCATATCCGCAATACGATCTGGCATTCGGAGATTCCGCTTCCCGATGATTCCAATTCCATTGCGGAGGAGGTTTCGGAGGAGGAGGCGGAGAAAATCTGGATGGATTCTTTCAAAGCCCAGCTTCTGCGCCGGCAGCTTCCGCGTGTCCCGCTTTCCTGGGAACGCCGCGCCGACGGAACCAATATCATCCGTTACGCCGATACCGTGGACGGCATTCTCGACAGCGGATTCGACCAGTAACGGGTATTCCGTTCTGCTCTGCCGGAAATGTCCCGTTATTCGGAATATTTTTTGAAGTAGGCGGAGGGAGAGCTGCCCGTATGTTTCCTGAAGAAACGTGAGAATTCCGTGGCATTGCCGAAACCGCATTTTTCTGCAATCTGCTGTATCTGCAACTGCTTTTCCGTCCTCAACAGACGGATCGCCAGTCCAAGACGGCATTTCTGAAGATACTCATATGGCGGCAGTCCGATGATGGTTTTGAAGACTCTCCGGTAATGTACGAGGGTGATTCCAAGTGCGGCGGCGCAGTGTCCGAAATCGTATTGCCGTTCCGGCGCGGAGAAGATCTGATTGGCATCGGCTTGAATCTGTCTCTCATATTTGTTCCGGCTTTGTTGCAGAAAGTGTTCCGAATAGATGAGCGCGATGAATTTTTCCGCCAGCAGGGGAAGCCGGTACCGTTTGAGCGGCAGAGGTTTGTAAAACATTTCATGGATATCGTCCAGAATCAGTTGGAACGGAACCGGATCGGTGATTTTCAGATATCCCTGCGGGAAATCCTGCCGGAGAGTCGCTTCGATCCATGGGGCGCGGATACCGTCCAGATCAAAACAAAAGCTGTTTCGCGAAGCTCCCGGAGCCACTTTCCACTGATTTTTCTGCCCTCTGAATCTGAAGAATACGAAAGGCGCTGCAATCGTTTCCGCTTCCGAATCCGTGATGCGCTGCACTTCCGTACCGGTCATCAGTCCGATGCGCAGATGTTCTCGTACGGTCGGCCGGGAATCGTGGATGTTCCGGTAGAAGTTGACATAACGGACCGTGAGCGAGTCAAAATAATTATCCGGAATGTTCGTTTCTGTCATGTTTTATCTGTTTCTCCCTCTTGAAGAAATAGTGAATATGCTTATAATATAGAACATAAATTTCAAAAAAACAAAAGATGAAATGTTCTTTTTCATCAAATTCAAACGAAAAGGGAATGTTAATGAAAAAAACATCTGGAGTCAAAACAGGGCGGCAGCGTCAGGGAGCCGGGCTTATGAATCATTTTACCTTGATAGAACTTATTATCGTAATTTCAATCATAGCGATTTTAGCCGCTTTGCTGCTGCCGGCAGTTGAAAAAGCCAGAGGCATGGCGAAAGATCTCTCCTGTCGGAATAACCTCAGGCAGCTTGGAATTGCACAGGCGGGATATTCCGGCGACTATTATGAATGGATTGTCCCAGCTCAGACCGCTGCCGGTCCGGAATATCATTACTACGGCACGATCTGGTTCGGACTTCTGTCAGGGTATGGCGGCAGTAAAAAGAGCCTGACTTCCGGATACGGTCCGAAATATACAGAGAACAGAACCGCCGGTACTTTTGCATGCCCATCAGAACGTGTTAAATTCAAAGGGGATGGGGAAGGAATGTTCACTTTTGCCCATTATGGAATCAATGCGATTTTAAGCGGAAAAAGCAATTCCAGAAGCGATATTGCGAATTATCAGAGGCGTTTGAACTGTCTGTTGATACCGTCACAGGCTCTGTTGTTGGCGGATTCCCTCCGGTCTGAGGATTTTGTCATATCCGCTCCTCAAAATCAGGCATACCGGCACGGTGGGAAGCGAGACCCGCGGGCGGTTGCGGCATCTCCCGGGACAATTCCCGTTCCAACCGGATACAGCAATATGCTGTTTATGGATTCTCATGTGGACAAGGAGAAATATCATGTGATCTTGTCATGGTCTCCAATTCCGGCATTGCCCGCGGGGGATGTCTTCATTTCCCGCAGAATGTATGTCCGGGGATTCGATCCCCACAAATAATATGATTGTTAGACAAACAAAGGGTCACAGAAAGGAATGATTATGTCACAGGAAGGTTTCAGGCTGCTGCAGCGGGAGTGCATCAACTCCGGTCTTTGTTATGAATGCGGATTGTGTGCGTCGGTTTGCCCGGCGAAAGCGATCGAGCTTAAAATGTATGACTGGGGGCGCAACCCTGAACTGACCGGCAGATGCACGGACGAAGCGTGTACCCGCTGTTATGATGTCTGTGCGGCGAAACTTGTACCCGTCAGCGCCATGGAGAAACGTTTCTTCGGACGCGGCCGCAGAATGGATACGGTTGAAAAAGTCGGCGGAGTCTGCCGTTTCGTCGGCACCGGATGTGCGGTTGATCCGGAAATCCGGGAGATCGGAGTCTCCGGCGGCGTGGCGACCTCACTTATGATTTTCGCTCTTGAAAAGGGATATGTGGACGGTTGTGTCCTCGCAGGATGGGATGCGGAAAAACCGTGGCTGGCGAAGGCATACGTCGCCACGTCGAAAAAAGATGTGATCGCCTGTTCCGGTTCCAAGTATCAGCCGCATCCGCAGTTGCTCGGCATCCGGGAGGCGTATGAAATGGGCTTGAAGAAAATCGCCGTCTCCGCTACGCCGTGTCATGCGCAAAGCCTGCGGAAAATGATGATGAACGAAGATTTTGCCGACATTTCCGGAATCATCAGGCTGATCTCCTGTAACTTCTGTGCGGCTCACTGGGCGCTTGCCGGAACGAAATGGCTGCTTAAAACATGGCTCGGAGTCGATATGGAGGCCGTCCGCGAAATGAATTACCGCACCGGTGCGTTTCCCGGAACCATGCGTGTCCGGACGAAAGACGGGCGGATACATGAAAAAGCGTTCGTGCGCAGCGGCGGTGTGGCGCAACTGGGGCGTTTCACTCCCGAGGAGTGCAGAATCTGCCTCGAAAAAGTCGGCTATGCCGGAGACGTGGTTTTCGGAGATACATGGTGCCATCCGACCCTGCCGCCGAACTTCGACCTGTTCCCCCCGACGGAGGCGGAGATGCAGGCGGATCCCCGTCTGCGCGAAGCCGCCGCCAAAGGACTTTCGGCGATCGTTGCCCGCAGTGAATTCGGATTGAAGCTCCTGGAGGAGTGCCGCGATGCCGGACGCATCAGGATGTTTGCCAACACCGGAGAGGAAACGGAAAAATTCCTGACCGGCGTTGCGTCTGAAAAGCCCACGTGGTATGGACCGTGGATCGATGCGCGCAAACATCGCGGAATGCCTGTAAGGGAATATATTTGAGGAGACTGCGGGAGATGGGCACAGGCCATGATTATGATGTCGCCGTTGCCGGAGGAGGCGTTGCCGGGGCTGCCGCCGCCGTTGCCGCCGCCCGTCTGGGAGCAAAAACGGTTCTGATCGAGAAAACCTGTACTCCGGGAGGTCTTGCGAGTGCCGGGTTGATCAATATTTATCTGCCTCTCTGCGACGGCAATGGAACGCAGGTGACTTTCGGCATTGCCGAAGAACTGATGCGCCGCGCATTGAAATATGGTCCCGGGACGGTTCCGCCGGACTGGATGGCAAAACGCAATGCGCCGGAGGCGGAGCGTCTGCGCTGTGTGTTTGCGCCCGCCTCCCTGATTCTTGCCTTGGAGGAGCTTCTGCTGGAAAACGGAGTGGATATCTGGTATGATACGCTCGCCGTCGGTGTCTGCAAAGAAGGAAGGTATTTGCAGAGGCTGTGCGTGGAAAATACGGACGGGCGTTCCGAAATCCGTGCGAAGGCTTTTGTGGACGCCACCGGCGGCGCATATCTGTCGCGCATGGCGGGCGAGGAGGTTTTCTTTGCCGGAAACGTGTTGTCTTTCTGGGCGCTTGAATATGAGGGAAAGCGGCTTCCGGGGCGTGACCGTATGGCGCCGGAAATCAATATGCTTGCACACGGCAACGCCGGCCGGACTTTTATTGCGCCGACCGCGAAGGATGTGAGTCATTACATGTTGGAAACGCGTGCGATGATGCGGAATTTCTATGCCGGGGAATATGCTGGGAACGGTTATGACCGTTTCACCCGCTGGCCGCTGGTCGTGCCGTCCATGCCGCAGTTCCGTAAAATTGCCGCACTGAAAGGCCGTTTTGTATTGGAGTCGGGGATGGAACAGCGCTGTTTTGAAGATTCCATCGGTTTGGCTGCCGATTGGAGGAAAAGCGGTCCGGTCTGGGAGATTCCGTTCAGGGCTCTTTGCCCGCAGGGAACGGACAACCTGTTTGCAGCCGGGCGCTGTATTTCTTCGACCGGCGATGCGTGGGAGATTACCCGTGTGATTCCGTGTGCCGCACTGACCGGGGAAGCCGCAGGTTATGCTGCGGCGCTGCGGGCGGAAAATATGACCGCGGAACTCTCTGATTCCGTCCGGAAACGGATGCAGGACAATGGAAATCTGCTTCATTCAATGAATAACCCCGGTGCAGGCAGCGGAGTATCGGGAAGCCGGAACAATGATGAACGCCGGATGTTGCAATCACCGTGATTTTTCTTCGTGATATTCTGCCTCGGCATTGATGTTCCACAGTTGTGATCTGTCTTGATTGCCGGAGATGATCAGCCTTACCGCGCTCATTGCGGAAAGCATGGAGTGATCCATATTGTTATAGCGGTGCTGTCCGTTGCGCCCGATGCAGTAGAGATTTCCGACCGTATCGAGCCAGTTCCGGATCACTCCGAAGTTTTCATAGCTTCCGAAATAGGCGGGATAGGCTTTCCTGACCTTGATGCGGACGGAAGATGTGACGGAAGATGCGTCGATGACTCCGATTTTTTCAAGTTCGCCTGCCGCGAAGTCGATGAACTGCCGGTCGTCCATCTGCCAGAGTTCGTCTCCCTCGCTGCAGAAATATTCGAGTCCGAGCCAGACCTTGTGAAGCGGGTCTTTCAACATATAAGGCGACCAGTTGTTGAATATCTGGAGACGCCCGATCCTGACGTCCGGTTCCTGAATGTAGATCCAGCAGTCCGGAACGATGTCGTTGATCGTCTGCAGTCCGGTCCGGTTTTTCAGTTTCAGCCGGTCCGTTTCCAGTCCGACCGCGATGAAATCCCTGTAAGGAAGTTCCGCCGCGTTCCGGTAGACATCCGGGGGGACGACATGCTGTCCGATGCTTTCGATCAGGTCTTTGACCGGCATGGAGGATAAAACATAATCCGCCTGAAACGTGACCTCTTTCCCTTCCGAAACGGCTGTGACGGAAACGAGCTTTCCATCCTTGAGTTTCATTGCGGCGACTTTCATGTTTCTGTGGATTTCCCCGCCGAGGGCTTCGATCTCCTCCGCCAGAGATTCCCAGAACTGCCCGGGACCCTTTTTGGGGTAAAGGAATTCGTCAATCAGCGACGTTTCGACCTTTCCGCTTCCGGTGAACTTTTTCCGCAATACATTGCAGACCAGTTCCCTGATCGAGACACCACGGATGCGCTGTACTCCCCAGGACGCTGAAATTGCATCCGGGTTGCGCCCCCAGACCTTTTCCGTGTATTTCTCGAAAAACATGTGATAGAGGGGGGCGCCGAAACGGTTGATCATGAAGTCTTTCAGAGAGATTTCCTTTCTTTTGAAGCACATGGAGCAGAGGCAGCCGAATGCGGCGCATACCGTGCGGCGGATTCCCATGTTCAGAAAGGTGCGCGGTTTGAGCGATATGGGGTAGTCGAAGAATTTTCTCAGATAAAGAATGCGTGAAAATCTGTTCCGAAGCAGCAATACGCGGTCCTCTGTTTCCGGATCAGGACCGCCGGGGACGTATTTTTTGGAGGAATGCAGAAGTTTATCGTCCAGAGCGGGAAACCCTTGAACCGGCATGTGTTCTTTCCAGAATTCCATGACTTCCCGGCTTTTGGAGAAAAAGCGGTGTCCGCCGAGATCCATCCGGTTTCCGTCATGGGATACCGTTCTGGAAATTCCGCCGATCTCGTTTGTTTCTTCCAAAATGACAGGCTGGATGCCGGGAGCTTGCTTCAATAAACAATACGCCGCTGTCAAACCTGCCGGACCGGCTCCAATGATAATGGCTCTTTTCTTCATTCCCGGATTTCCCGTTTCACCCTGTTTTCGAAAATAAAAATCAATATATTCCTTTTTCCCGTGATTTCAAACTGTATTTTCTGAAATGGTTTCCCTGATGTGCTGTCCTGCCGCGCCGTTCGGCATTTCAGAAACGGGGAAGCCGCAGGAGAACGTGCGGCGGCGCATTGCCGCAAATAAAACATGATGCGTTTTATTGGAAAAAAACTTGCAAAAACCGTGCGGCGGGGATATCCTGTAAAGGAGCATGGGCAAAGCCGTTGCATCTGGCATGACAGATCCATTCCGTGCCATATTCCGGCGACATCGCTCCTGACGGATTTATTCTGAGGCGGAGATGATTCACAGTGATGAGAAGGGGTTGAAATATGAAAAGATTTTTTTACGGAATATTGCTGTTGTTTTGCATGCTTGCCGTCTGCGCGGAAAAGACGGAGAGCTGGAAGATCGCCGACGGCGCCGTCTATACGAGTATCAGCCGTCCGGATGAACCGTATGAAATCCGCGTGATCCGCGTTTTGAGAGAGAAAAAGGACATCGTTGTGGATATGGTGATGGCGAATGATTCTGTGCGCGGCCTGGAATGGGTCCGGACTGCGACGGAGCGTATGGAGAAAACAGGGCGCAAGGTGATCGCCGGAGTCAACGGTGATTTTTATTTCATGTCGAATCATGAAAAGGCAGGTCTTCCGCTCGGTCCTTCCGTCTCCGGCGGGAAACTTTATACGTCCGGCACGATGAGAGGCGCTTTCTACATTGCCGGCGACGGTATTCCCCGGATCGGAACCCTGACATTTGAAGGTTTCGTGGAATCGCAGGGGAAGAAGATTCCGTTGAGTTTCTTCAACTGGGAAAACTCCAGCCGGAACGCCAGGAAAATTGTTCTGCCGGATCAGACGAAAGGAGATCATGCCACTCTTTTTACGCATGACTGGAAGTGGGCGATCCCTTATTCCGGGGTGCGTGTGAGACTGGACCGCCCCGTTTCGGGTACCGGCGGTTCATGGACGGGACATGTCAGCGGCGTTTTCAGGGCGGATGAAACCGTCAGTGGAGATCCGCATGAAATTGTGCTTGTCGGGACGGGTGGAAAGCAGAGTCCGATCGATGCTTTGGAAGGGCGGGTGACGATATCTTTCGGTTTCAGGGAGTGTAAACAGCCTGTCAGGACTTCGCTCGGTTCCTGGGAGGTTCTTCTGCGGGACGGCAAAATTCTGCCGCCGGACCATCCGAAGGCGGCGCGGCATCCGCGCACGATGATCGGTTTCAACGAGAAGGAACTCTTTTTCGTGACGGTGGACGGACGCCGGAAAGGCTGGTCGAAAGGGATGCGCTCCGTGGATCAGGCGCGTCTGCTGAAGGAACTCGGATGCACTGAGGGATGCAACATCGACGGCGGCGGAAGCACAACGGCATGGGTGCGCGGAAACTGTGTCAACCGTCCCTCCGACGGACATATGAGGCGCAATGCCAATGCTGTGCTGATTTCGACGGACCGCGAATTGCCGCCTCTGGACCGTCCGCTTGTCCTGCCTCCTCCCCGCGAAGGGAAAAAACAGAGTCCCGGTTCGACCGGCTGATCTGTCCTGCTCCGGCATTGTGCCGTCCGCGCCCGATTGTTGAAGAAGTATAAAAATTAAAAAATTTTTTCATTCAGGGTATTGCTTTTTTCCGGATATCGCTTATAATATATACAGCATATACAGGTTAGGGGTGTTTCATGGCTTCGGTTCAGGAAAATCGCAGTAAATTCCGTCATGTGCTTGACGAGCTCGCAATGCAGATTTATAACGGCGAGCTTGAGTCAGGCTCACCGATGTATTCGAGGCAGGAATTGTGCGAGAAATTTGCTGTTTCTCCGATGACGGCGCACCGGGTGCAGAGCGAGCTCCAGAAACTCGGCTTGCTTTCTCCCAGGTCCGGGCAGGGATTCATCATCAATGCCCCGCGGATGGTTGAGCCGGAGGGATTCGAGCCTCTCCGGCGGGTGATCACCATAGGCGGGCGTAATGCCATCGGCCCCGGAACTCTGCTCGGGGAACGCATTGTCGCAGGAATTGCGGATGAGTGTGCCAGGCATGATCTTGAGCATGTGGTAGAATATGTGAATGTGCTTGAAAACCGGCAGGGATTCATCAATACCCGGCGGCGGCTTGAAGCTGACGAGGGACTCGCCCTCTTTTTCGGTGCAAGCCTGTTGCCGGAAGTGGTTTCGCTGCTCCTGACTCCCAAGCTCAGAGTGTCGCTGATCAATGAATCAATGCCGGGGCATATTTCAGTCCGGAGCGACAACCGTCACTGCGTTAAGTCGGTTCTTGATGCCCTTGTGAAGCGCCGCTGCCGCAGAATTGTGCGTGCGAGTTATTTTTCTTCTTTTGAGCCGGGGCTCAATGAGTCTGAATCAATTGAAGCATTCGAAGAACTCTGTGAAGCGCAGGGACTTGATTTCAAAGTATGCGCTTCCGGGAATTACCATGAGCTTGCCGGTATTTGCGGGAAGTGGCGTGCGGATGCGGTATTTTTCCTGGACGGGATTCCCGCCTGCCGTTTCCTGCGGAGTTATGCTCCGGCGCTTTCCAGGATTCCTGTGATTGCGTCCGGTCCGTGTGTGGCGCACCCCGAAATCCCGGAATATGCCCGCATCATTGCATATGAACCGGATTTTGAGGAGATGGGACGCGCTTCCGTGCGTCAGTTGCTGGAGTATAAAACGCCGCTTCAGGCGGTGCGCAATGTCCGGGTACGTGGATTGATGAGAGAACCGAAACAAATAGAATGAAAGGAGTATGACAAATGAGGAAATGTTTTACTTTGATCGAATTGCTGGTCGTAATAGCGATCATTGCGATTCTGGCGGGAATGCTGCTTCCGGCTTTGAACAAGGCTCGTGAAAAGGCGCAGAATGTTCAGTGCATGAACAACTTGAAACAACTCGGACTGGGGGTGTCTCTGTATGCAGGGGATTACGGCGATTATATTCCTCCGGCGATGGCTGACTCCAACAACTGCTGGAGTAATTATCTGAATCTTATCATTTACAAGAATGCGCGGACACGGTTTATTCACGGTCCGGCATTCCGCTGCCCTTCGTTTTCTTTTCCTGCCGATGCTTCAGTTCATGACACCAGCTACGGCTACAACAGCTCCGCCTATGCGTCAAACAGTATTTCTGTCGCGAACGGTGTTGCGCGCTTTGGAACTTATCGCAAGCTCGGCACCATTGCAAGGCCGTCCGAACGTCCGCTGATTCTCGATTACTTCCAGCGGGACAAAACAACGTCGCGGACAAGCATATTCGGTAAAGATGACTTTGCCCACGCTGTATGGATCCTGCGTTTCCAGCGCCATCAGAGAAAGATGAATGTTTCCATGGTTGCCGGCAATGTCCTGCAGGATACTCCCAGCCCGGTCAATTACCCGATCGGCCGCTGCGAGCTCAATAATAACAAATGGTAAAAACAACAGGAGGGAGTTTTCATGAAAAAGATCGTAATGATGAGCAGTGTATTTCTCGCCGCCGCCACCGCTGCCGCCGCGCAGACGGAACTTCCGGAGCGGATTCTTTCCGGCTACACGGGACTGTTCCTTGGTGGAAAATCGTCCCATGTGGAAAAGATGATCAGAGAACTTGCCAGATGTAAATTCAATTCCATTGAAGTGAAAATTCAGCATAAATTCCGCAGCATGGATCTGCGGGGGCATGCGGATGAAGTTGCAAGGCTTGCAAAACTTGCCAATGAAAAAGGACTGATCTTCCAGATTTACCTCTATCCGATTCCATATAACGGCATCCGCCACAAAGAGTGGGCGGAACATGCGAAACTTCCCGCTCCCGTCGATGCGGATGGCAATACCGTCGAGAATGCGTTCAATCTTTCGGATCCGGCGGTATGGAAACAACTTTTCGGACATGCTTTCCAGTTTGCCGGATTGCGCGGGACGATCCCTTTTACCGCACTTAAGTTCGATATTGAAACGATTTCCCATATGTACAGTTATGATGATGCCACATGGCAAAAATTCTGTGCCGTCAATCCGGATTTTCCCGTTGCGACAGCGCCTTCGGAACGTGCCGGGCTTCTGGACAGCCGTAAAGCCGCACACCGTTATCAGGCATTTTTCCAGCGGGAAGTGGAAAAGGCGGTAAAGGAGTTTGCAGCAGGCCTTCACGAGATTGACCCCACACTGATTCTCGGATATATGCCTGCGCATCATGGATGGATCAGCAATGTGTTCAACCGCAGTCTTGCAACGGATGCGACTCCGGCTATTATCGACGGCTGGGACCTGTATAACGGGGAGGGCTATACAAAACGTGTCGCGGAACATGCGGAACGCGTCAGAAAAGCGCATAAGAACAATCTTTTCATTCCGTGGCTCCGCCCCAACAGTTATGAACCGGACGATATCACTGTGGGAGCCTACTACTCGGCGGCAAATTGCGACGGTTATTCCCTCTGGGTTCTTCTGATGCTTGATGACAATACCAATAAAAGGCGTGGTTACAGTCTGCCCGGAGGCAAAAACGCCGCCGTCTATCTGGAAGCGTTCAAACGTGCCAATGAGGCTGTTGACGCCGATCTCAAGGAGAAAACCATCGGAACACCGAAACGCATTGCCTATCGTCAGGCGAAGGCATTGGTCGCTCCCCTTGATTACAGCGATGTGACAGTTCCGGAACTGCTTCCTGCCGGAACGGGGGACGGGAAGACTCCGAGGCTTGTATTGCGTGATCAGCAGACGATTTTCCTTTATGCGAAAGCCGGTGGAGAACTGAAGATCGCTTTGTCGCATCTGGCGGGAAATGCCCGTGCGGTAGCCTTGCATTACGCGCTTTTCGATCAGGCAGGAAAGGTTCTTCGCGAAGAAGCTGTGTCGGTCGGAGCCCGCGATGAATTTACTGTGATCGCTCCGCATACGGGGACTTATGCTCTGGTTGTTTCCGGCGGTGTCGGCGGGCAGGCGTGGTATGGAGTCGAAGTGTTTACCCCGTATTTTGCCGTGGATGCGCGGAAAAGGGCGTATTTCTTCGGTCCGCAGACGGTTTACGTTGCGGGAAAAGATGCCGGAAATCCGGAACTTCTGCTCTCTATGATGCCGGGCGAATCACATGCCAGGCGCATCAATGACACTGCATCCGTTGAAGTGAAACGCAGTACAAAGAATCCCATCGCGCTTCCTGCCGGAACGGTCAAGGTTGCATTTGCCAAACCAAAGACCGGCTGGTGTCAGAACTTCTGGCTTTCCTTCCCCAAAGGAAAAGTTCCTTTCATTTACGGACATCCTGAACGCAGGCTTGTCCCTGCAAAATAAAGAACGCAAGGCGGCAGATGAGTATCATGAGGAAAGATATCGGGTTGATTTATACATTTGACCCCTATGAAGATAAACCGTGGCGCCAGGCTCTGGGGGATATGTATGCGGACGGTGTCCGGGGGATTTCATTTCTCTGTCCGCTGCCGCTGGCATGGCGGGAGGACGGCAGTTTTGATTTTACCCTGCTGGATGAACTGACCGACGAGATCTTCTCCATCGCTCCCGAAGCTCAACTGCTGCCGCGCGCGTTTCTGACGACCCCGGACTGGTGGGACGCCCGTCATGAGGAGGAACTTCTGAAATTTGACGGGCCGGCTCCCCGCGTTGTGAAATTTCACCGTTCTTCCCAGAAACTCTGGAGATATGAAGACAAGATGTATCACGCTACACGTAATCCGTCGGTTGCATCCGGAATCTGGCGGCGTGACGCCGCGAATGCCGTCAGTGCGTATGCCGCTCATCTGCTGGAACGTTACGGGTTATCCGGCGTATATGGGATTCATCTGGCTTACGGCACCTGCGGCGAATGGGGACAGTTCGGGAGTTATACCAACGGTCAGTTTGCCAATGCCGACTTTTCCCGTCCGATGGTCATGGCGTTCCGGCGATACCTGATCGGACGCTATGGCGATCATCCGGATTTTCACACCATACTGCCTCCTTCAAAAACGGAACGGATGCAGACGGAAAACGGAATGCTGCGTTCTCCCGCGTTCTTTCGTCGCCAGCTTGATTATTTTATTTGCGCGGCGACGGAACAACTGAATGCCATCCGCTTTTTTGCCCGGGCGGTAAAAAAGATACATCCGCACTTGAAAACCGGATGTTTCGGTCTCGGACTGATGACTCCGGGGACATCCGCATATCAGCTTCATCAACTGCCCGTTGCAGTGCAGGGACTTCAGGCGGCGGAAATTCCGGAACTGGATTTCATCTCCACGCCGAATGGCTATTTCGACCGGAAGCAGGGGATGTTTTCACAGACGCCGGAACGTTCCGTCAGTCTTCGCAAGGTCCTGATCGCCGAGTGTGACGTCCGTACAGGCTATGCCGGAGACCCTTATTCTCCGGCGGAGTCCGATTCCCTGAACCAGTTCCTCTTTGAAACCGGATATAATCTGACTGCCGGATCGGGGCGTTTCTGGCTTTATGACTTCGGGCGTCACTGGTATCGGGATTCTGAAATCCGTGCCGCGATCCGGCGTATTGCCCGGCTTTGTTCCGTTCCGCCGGACCCGTTGCCGCAAGCGGAAATCGCCGTTGTCATTGATCCGGAGAGCGTGGTTTGCAGTGAGGGCAGTTCCGGTTATTACCGCAGTTTTCTCCGCTTTTTATCCGGAGAATTGCCGCGTTGCGGAGTGCCGTATGACTGTATTGTCATGGATGATTTTTTCAGATGTCCGCCTTATAAACTCTATCTTTTCCGGGATAAATTCCTGACTTCGCCGGAGGAGAGTGCCCGTATCCGCCGTTTCCTGGAAACACATCACGCATCCGCCGTCTGGTTCGGTCCTGCCGGAGCCGTTCGTTCTGAGGGCGTTGATTTTTCCTGCTCGCGCTTCTTGACCGGTTTTGAACTGCGCCCCCTGTCCGGGATTACCGGTTCCAATTCCGTGACTTTGTGCGAACATCCGCTGTTGCAAAACCTGCCGCTGCCTTACAGCCTGACTCCCGTGGAGGACTGCAATGCGGTTTACTCGCCGGTTCTGACCGGGTCCGGCGGAGAAGTTCTGGGAGTCGTGGAGTCCACCGGATTGCCGGGCTGTCTGCTGCGTCAGTCGAACGGGAGATTCGACCTGTGGAGCAGTTTCCCCGTTCTGCCGGTTGAGCTGCTGCGGACTCTTTTTGCACAGATCGGTCTGATTCCGCGGATCAGCGGTTCCGCAGTCTGCTACGGTGCCGGAAAGAGGTTTGTCATCCGGGCTGACCGTGACGGCGAGGTGGCAATCCGGACAGCCAGCATAGAATTGCAGAATCTCATTTCCGGTGAAACTTACCGGGCGGTAAACGGCAATGCGGTAATTGCAATGTCCAAAGGTCAGACTCTGCTGCTGAGCGAATGATTCAAAAAGAATTGGTCTGATACCGCGATGCTCTGCATCGCAGAAAAGATAATCATGCAGGACTTTCAGCTCTGCCGTGATCCCGCGCAGAAATGTTGGTTGCCGCAGGCGAAACTTCCCGATACTCCGAAGCTTGAAAATCCGGGCAGAGGGGTCAAATCTTCCAAAGTAATCGTCCGGTATTTCCGGCGAATGGGTTGTAACGGATTTTAATATCATATATGAATTTTCCAAAAAACGGAAAAAACATCTGGATTTTTAATGCTCCATCCTGACAAATGCAGGGCATTGCAGTTCATTGTCGCCTTTTTGCGTTTGCGTGAATTAACCTCGGAGAGATAACAGGGCAACTGCCTTATTGCGCATACAATGGCGATGATGATTATGGGGAACCCGATGGAAAATCCGGAGCGTTCCTTACGGCTGCTTCGGTATCCGGTTCATTTCTGCGACAAAAGATTTTTGCTTTGCGGTCATTTCCACCCATGTCGGACGGAAACCGCTCCGGAGCGCATTTCTGACTGATTTCAAATTGGACCATGCGGCGCAGTAGAAAGGAATCTTGCCGCGCTTTAATATCTCAAGCGCAAGACGGGCCGTTAATGCGGAACCGATGCCGCAGGTGCGGTATTCCGGAAGGACGTCAATGCCTATCTGCCACATGGAGTCACAATCTGCGGAGGCTCCGGCAAGAGCGATCAATCCGCCTTTGTCATAGGCGCCTACTCCCAGCATGTCGAGATGTTTTCGTTTTTCACACAGGGCGTTGCTCCATTGCGGCTGATAGAGAGATTCGAAATCCGGAGGTCCCAGAAGCTTCAGATCATATTTGCAGGGAAGTTCTTTCAGACTGTTCAGGTCCGGCAGAAAGTATTCCGCCATAAAGCAGACAGCGAGATCCAATTTCGAGAGCGCCTCGTTCAGGACATGCAGATTCGGGGTCTCGAAACAGTGTGCCGCAGGATATGCTGTGATGTATGTTTTCACTATTTCCTGTGTTTCTTCGTTGACGGATGCCACGATGTTATTGCCGTAACTGACCAGATTACATTCAAACGGCAGACTCAGATAACGTCTTGCCTGCGGGTGTGGAGCGGATAGCACGAGACGGTTTTCGTCCGATAGAAAATCATCGGGATCGCAGTTTAAATCAATTGCGGACTGGCGCCTTGCGACTTCATGAATTCTCCGGTTCGCAATACTTCTATGTTCGCTTTTTTCAGTTTGTGCATTCATTAGTTTTTCCTGTGTCATTGCTTTCGTTCTTCCTGTCCCAGGTCCCGTTTGAGAAACTGACATGAGGTTTCATGCCGCTTTACTGTTTCCGGTGTCTGTACTGGAGCGGAGTGGCTCCGAAGTGTTTCTTGAATATTTCGCAGAAGTAAGCCGGATTGCGGAACTTGAGCGCTGCCGCAATACAGGATACCTTGCTGTTGGAATGGAGCAGGGTGTCCGCGGCGGACTGGAGCTTCAGTTTCAGAAGATATTGTGCCGGAGTGTCTTCAAAATATCTGTTCCACTGACGGAAAAATGTGCAGCGGGACATCCCGTTGCGTTTCGCGATCTCGTCCATGCTGATTTCGTCCATGAAATGCAGTTGGAAAAAGGACGCGATCTGCCGGATCTTTTTCTCGACGGGGTCTTCGTTCGTCTTCGACATTTTCCGGATGAAAAAGAGCTCTTCCAGAATATGAAAACAGAGCAGATCAATGCGGTCGACGATACTGTATTCCTGTGAATGCTCCATCAATTCCGGCAGTTGGCGAAGCATCAGGTCGAGATTCGGAGTCATGGCAAATTCCGTGAACGGAGATTCCGGGAGCAGACCGAGCTTCCGCAGATTCTCCATGTTCTCCAGCGTATAGGAAAAATCGACTGCATTGCGCGGTTCTTTCATCTGGTAGCAGTGCTGCGCAAAAGGCATTTTTACAATGAGATGCGGAAACCGTGTCCGGTAACGGATTCCATTGATCTGGTCATGCGCAAATTTCTCCTTGGAACTGATACGAATGCAGAATTCCACATGATCCGTCCGGAATACCCGCATGGGGTCATGCGCAAATTCCATCTGAGTACTGCCGATCGACCTTACTTTGAATGGAAAATTGATCATTCTCGATGATTTCAGAAGATTGATTCCTTTCCACATGCGCCAGGCTCCTTTTTCGGGAAAGATACAGCATGATTTCAGAGATTCAATACCGCAATGATACAAAAACGGTATTTTTTTGATACAAAACACTCTTGATGAAAACAGATAAATGATTATAATTTAAGGAGAACAGGGAATAATGAGATAAAAACAGTATGGAGGAATCTTATGAAACAATTGCCGGATAAAAAACAGGAACAGAGACCAGGACAGCAGGGAGCCGCGGGGAGAGAGCGTTGTAATGCCTCCCATGTTCTTAATTCAAGGGTGAAAATACGGATTTTCACCTTGATAGAGCTCCTCATTGTGGTTGCGATCATCGCTGTTCTTGCGGGTATGCTTCTTCCTGCATTGAACAGAGCGAAACAGACTGCGCAGGGGATTGCATGCCGCAGCAATCAGAAACAGATCGGGCTGGCGCAGGGGCTTTATTCCGGCGACAATGCGGACTGGATCGTTCCCGGAAAGATGAAACCGGGCAGCAGCAGTGTCTGGCAGCTGATGCTCAGTTACGGAGGTGATCCCGGTTATGATCTTGCTTCCCGGACCGCTGCGGGGCGTTCCCCCTACGGTTTGAAATATGACGGTTATTTTTCCGGCAGCAGCCTGCTCCGCCCTTCGGTTAAAAACTCTTTTGAGTGTCCGGCGGAACCGAAAGGCTTTCAAACCGGGACTGCGGAGGGTTTTGCGTTTCATTTCGGAATCAACCTGTTTCTCAGCGGGTATTTCGGAGACAATCAGGGCAACAACTCCAATTATTTCCGTCCGCTGTCTGCGGTTGCACGTCCGTCTGTTGCCATTTTTGCCGGAGATACCAACCGGGAAACAAATGAAAACTATATCAAAGCGGTAGCGCTCTTCAAGTTCCGGCACGGTGCGGCGCGGGATACAAGGAGCGGTTCCATCGGAGGCAGCACCCTGCCGTCCCCCATGCCCGGAGCTGGTTCGACTGCCAACGTTGTGTATATGGATGGGCATGTCGACAGCATTTCCCTGCAGCAGATGCTCGGCACTTATCCCACATCCAAAGAGTGCGGATCGTGGAGCTGGGGAGAGACGATCCGGGTACTGAAAGCCGGGATTATCGATACCAAAGGTAACGCAATGTAATGTTAATGATATAAAATAAGGAATTCAAACATGTTTTTCAGAGTTTTTACGGCGCTTATTCTGTTATTTTCCACATCGGTGCTCATTGCGGAGGATGTCTTCAAAGGAGAGATTTTTCCTTTGAAATTCATGCCGGATGAAGATTACACCATAGCCGAAAATATCCCTGCGGTTTTCTGTGTCAACACCTGGGCTGTGACGGAGGATGCGAAACGTAATCTGGGCGGCGGGAAACCCGTGATGATTCTTGAACTTCCCGCGTTTCTGAAACTGTCCGGCGCGTGTATCCAGACCGGATACGCGAAAAAGCTTCAGGCGTTGCCCGCGACAGAGCGGAAAATCAGGAGAAACGGCATGGACTATATCCATTATGAAATTCCGTTTTTCTATTCCGGCAACTGGTACAACATGCTGAAAGTCGGAGCCCCGCACGCCTACAATGACTTCCGTCTGTTCGTGGAGGCGCGTCCCGGGAGCGCGGGAAAGAACGGCATGATTTACTGGAGTTTCCGCTTCGGGGAAGAAAAGATGAGCGAGTCAAAACATAATGTGGCTGTTCTTGACGCCGTGGTTCCTCCGGCGCGTCCCGCGAAATATTTCGCTTCAAGCATCGGGAGAAGCATTGCGACGGATACCCCGTTTGCGGAGATGGACCGTAAGATCGTGGATTACTGGAAGGGACTCTCGGAGAAGGCGAGCGCGTTTTCCGGATTCTGGAATCCGAAAGACCCTTATCTTTCCAGCCATCTCGGCTGTGATATGATGCTCGGGACGGCGAAACAGTTTATCTATCTGATTTTCCCGGAATATTTTGAGCAGGGCGTCCGCAGGTGGCAGAACATGATTGCCGCCGGACGCATTCCCGCCCTGATTAATGAGAAAGGTAAAAAAGAGTCCGACCCGCGCGCGACCCCGGTATGGTATCTGGTGGATGACCCGGAGGGGCTTTATGAGAAATACCTGACGGACGGAATCCGTCTCATGCGGAAACATTATCCGAACCTGCGCAGAATCTATTTGAATTATGAGCCCGGCGTTTCGGGATTCGACCCGGAAGGGCTCAGGCGTTTTGCAAAAGTCAGCGGATTGGATAAAGTGCCGTCCAGAGAGGAGACTTCCAGCGGCAGATACCGGAAAAAATGGTTTGAATACATGGTGGATCTGCATCAGAAACATCTGGAAAAATTCGGCGCCGTCCTGCGCCGGGAGTGGCCCGGAATCGAGTTCTGGCTCTGCACGGACAATTTACATGCCAGGGGCCCCGCGATTGCTTACTGGTGTGCCGTTGACAGCCGCCGTGCGGACAAACTTGTGGACGGGCATCAATCCATGCCGTATTACTCGGGAACGCCTTTTTTCGATGATGTGAAATACAATATCGAGAATCTCAGGAAGCCGTTTTTTCCGTTGAATGATCCCTCGGAGAGATCACTCCGTTTCTTCCGCAACTATACGCCGGACAAACTGCGGCAGAATATCGTGGCAAGCGCGGCGCTCGGGGCGGAAGGCTTCGGGCTCTGGCCGGACTGCATCCTTTCCGGGCTTTACTATCACCGCATCCGTGATGCATGGGCGAAAATCGCGCAGGCGGAGGAGTTTTATCAGAAGGGGACTCGTGCAGATTCCTGCGTCAAGCTGAAGATCGCCAATTCCCGCGAGGCGGAAGTGCCGGATTCGAGCGGACAGAAGATCAAAGTGGTTTATCCCGATTACACGCCGCATCTCAGACATACGGTTCACCGGCTGAACGGCGAACTTCTGCTGACGGTATTCAATTATCACGAGACGGTTCCGCTGTTTCTGCATATTTCCGCTCCTGACATGCCTGCGGATTCCGTTGTCTCCGAGATCGGCGGAGTGCGTTATGACGGAGCCGATATCACCCGCGGCGAGCTGGTCAAAGTGGAACCGTCGGGCGTAAAGCTGATCAGGATCGGACGCTCCACCGTGTCAGGCAAGGCGGCGGATCGGAATCAATTGAAACTGGAACTGGAAAAACAGCTTGCGCGCGTCTCCGGCATGGCTTCTCTGGAGAGCATCGCAAAAGACGGGGCTTCCGCATCATGGCGGATTCCGGGCGGCTCGAAAAAGATTCCGATGCTCATGCTGAAAAATCCGGCGGGACAGCAGATTCTGATCGACGCATTCGGCAGGCATGGGATCGTCTACTGGCATAATACTGCCGGGCAGAATCTGCTCGGCACGTTCCTGCTTCATAATCAGGAACGGATTCAGGCGCCTTATCCGTTTGTCCTGAAGAAAATCGGGGTCGGGGACGGTAAAGCAGCCGCATCGTTCGAGTATGTTTTCACGACGCAGGACGCAGGAGCGGATTTTGAGCTTCAGGATTTGAAAGTCGTGCAGACCTTTTCCATCCGGAAACCGAATGAATTCACTATGAGCTGGACTCTTTCCAACGGTTCCGCTTCGCCGGTTAACGCCGGGTTCCGCATCAAGAACGAGCCGTTCCGGGAAGTTCGCGAAGCGTCCGTGGAGAGCGAGAAGATTGTCCCCGGTCCGATTCCGGCAAACAGGATGCTGATGAAAGCCGGAAAGCAGACCCGTTTCCTTGCGGCGCTTCCCCGTTCGGCTTGGAACGGCGGACCCGTGACTGTGAAAGGGGTATCCCGCACCCTGACATTCGATGCACCGGATTTTGACGGCATTTACTTCTGGTATGGGAGTTCGATTGTTTCCGTGGAGTTCCTGACGGACGATTTCATTCTGAAACCGGGTGAATCAAGAACCTTTTCCATCCATGCGAAATTTTAACTGCGGTATGGCAGTCCGCTTTAACAGGGGGCGGACTGCTTTCCGGGAATTTGATTGGCGTTTTTGCGTTTTTCCCTCCCGGACAGCCGTCCGGTATATTTTCCTTACAAAAAATGGAGAATAAGACTTGAAATCCGGAAAACATGGAATATAGTAATGCCCATCAGGTTGGAAAAGCCTGATACGGCGGCTTAGCTCAGTCGGTAGAGCGATGGAATCATAATCCACAGGTCACTGGTTCGAACCCGGTAGCCGCCACCACTGTCGAATATTGCAGGCGATTCAAAATGAATCGCTTTTTTTGTGTAATGACGGATTCCGGCTGTTTGCAGGAGGGAAAACGGACATATTTCTTTTTTTTGTTTTTCCCGTTCCCTCTGAAAATTCAATTCTGACTTGATAATTCGGGAATTCCGTATACATTCCTTACCGTGAACGATCGGGAGTCTGAAATGCAGGAAGTCTATGAAACCGTAAAAATACATGACAAATACCAGTATGAGGCGAAATTCACCTATCCGCTGGACCGCAGGCGCGATACGAATGAGTATCAGGTCGATACGTATGTGTTCCTTCCGAACAATCTTTACATCAATAAAAGAACCTATTCCGCGGATGATTTTTACGGCGATCTTCATAAATACATCCGCTTGCGGACCCCGGTGGTTCATCTCGCGTTCATGTCCGCTTCGGCTGATTCCCCGATGAACAAACTGGAGGACGCCATGCGGCGCCTTGCGGAGACGCCGGATGACCCGGAGGTGATCCAGACGTATGAGGATCGCCTGAAAATGTTCTGCTCGATCATGAAAAGCGCTTTGCGTGACGAGGAGGGCGATCTGGAGCGGGGAGTGACCTCCGCCTCCGCACCGATTGATATCAGGAACTACCTGAAACAGTCGGACCGGCTTCTTGAGGATTACCGGGAGCTGATGCATATCGTGCGCTTTCCCGATATTGACAAGAAACGGCTGAATCTTTTCAAGCTGGTCGATGAGTTCCTCAGCATCACGGTCAATAAATACCGCTACCGGCTGTATCTGGCGCTGGAACGCTGTCCCGAGCGTTATGACTGGCTGGAGCCTCTGCGCCGGGAAATTGCCGCCGCTCTCCGCCATGAAGTCGATTACCGGAGCAAATGCGGGTATCCGACTGTGCCCTCGAAAAACAGCGACAATGAGGAGCTGATCTATCGTGAAAACATCCTGAAAAAAGTGATGGCGAGCGTTCTGTTCCTCAGGAGCGATACGCGGCGCGACGGAGTGTTCATGACGAATCTGGTGTTCGGAATTGCCGCCGGAATCGCGATGGCGTTTGCCACCATCGTCACATTTCTTTCACAGAATCTGATCTTTCAGGAATTTTCGCTGACATTCTGTATCATTGTGATTGTCGCCTACATGGGGAAGGACAGGATCAAGGAACTGGGACGCTCCTACCTTTACTCCAAAGTCAAATCCCATATTTACGACTATAAGACGACGATCCGGAGCACGTTGGGAAAAGAGGTCGGTGTCTGCCGTGAAAGTTTTACGTTCATCAGTGAATCCAAACTGCCGCCTGACATTGTCCAGCTTCGGAACAAGGATTACATTTCCGAACTGGAAAACGGCGTCGTCGGGGAAGACATCATCCATTCCAAAGAGGTGCTGACGCTTCAATCCCGGAATTGCAAAGAGATTTATTCCGACTTCAATGTGGATGGACTGGTGAATATCGTGCGTTTCAATGTGCGGCATTTTCTTGCGAAGATGGATAATCCCGTCAAGGAAATCTTCATGCCGGACGATGTTTCCGGCATCGTGAAAGTGCAGGCGAAACGGACTTACAAGATTCATCTGATCATTCAGTGCCGGATGAACGGCGGCAGGGAGTCCTATGCAAGTTTCCGCCTGACGCTTGCCCGCAACGGTATCAAGCGCATCGAACGCCTTGCCTGATATCTTTTCTGAAATGCGTATCATATGGAATGCAACTGATGAAGAAGCGAAAAACTGCAAGCCGAAAGACAGTAAGGAGCTGGAACAAACAAGGCGGAACAGGATACGGTTCTCAAGTCCCCCCCCTTGCAGCATTGAGAACAGCGGAATATGACCTGTGCGGACTCCTGTCATTCCCGAAATCATTGCTGATTCCGTTATTGTTTTCAATCGTGCCGGAAAAGAAAAATGATTTCTGTTCCGGCAATAAATTGCTTATTCCACTATAATGCCTTCCGCACGAAGTTTTTTCAAATCCCCGGCTGAGAGTTTTTTGTCCGCCCTGAAATATTTGGGTGTCAACCAGGTGATCTTTTCCGTTGTGACACAATCATCTTTATAAATACCCTTCAGATCCAGTATCGTGACTTTCGGTTCTCCATTCTGGAAAGAGACCCATACGATCTGATGGAATTCCCCGAAAATATGTCCTCTGGGTTTACCTTCCTGATAGACATCAAAACCGCCGCCGCTGGTTCCGATCATATAATATTTACGTCCATTGCGGATATAACGGGTATATTGGTGCAGGTCACCTGCAAAGACCGTGTAGTTCCGGTGATACAAGGCTTCTTCCAGCTTTGCAAAACGTTCACTGAGCCATGTTCCGGGACGGTGCATGAAAATCATTGTCCAGCGGACATTTTCATGTTTTTTCAAGGTATCGACAGCCCATTTCAGCTGGGCATCACTGAGGTCTTCCTGCGGATCTGTGCTGTGAAGGCAGAGAAAAAGCACATTTTTACGGACAAAGGAATAATACGTTGCTCCGAAACGGTCTTTCCACATCTGTTCCATCATATCATGCGTTTCCGGATAAGCCGGATCATCCGGCGGGATGTCATGATTTCCGACGACCCTGAAAAAAGGAGGACGGCATGGTTTCAAAGCTTTCTCAAAACGGTTCCACTCGTCTTCAATAAATGCCTTGCTCTGATCTTCAACGCAGAAACCTTCTACAAAATCTCCTACGCTCATCACAAAATCCGGCCCAAGCAGATTGACCTTTTCCACGGTTTCATCAAAAATTCCGGGCTCAGGACGCCCGGAACGGTCTCCAACAATGGCAAAGTTGAAATCTTCACTGTCTTCACCACCGCAGAAATCCAGGTGAGTCCAGGGTTTGGCTTTTGTTTTTACATCATGTGTAAAATCGCCCTTCTTATTCATTTTTAAGTGTCTCCTGTAATGATTTGAAGGAAAAATCTTATTGTTTTGCAGCATTGCCGATCACTGCACTCTTATTCATGGACAACCATGGAGCAGCGCCATTTCCGAGCATGACACTCAAATCCTGATCCGGTCTGATCTTCATGCTCCATACTTTGCCATCCTGACCGGTTTTTACCGGAATTCTGATCGCATCGGAGGAAGAATATCTGCCGTAACGGTTAAAGACCGCTTTGCCTGCGGGATCACAGACAATGATCCTTGCCTGTTCCAGCGGACCGCCGTCCGTTGCACGGAGTTCAAAACTTTCAGCCCCTTCATTTACACTGAAATAGACGGTAATATCTTTTTCCTGTTCCGCTGTAAACATGATGAACGGATCATCGACAGATGCCGTGAGTCCATAATTCGGTACTCCGCTGACAGCAACTTTGAAGAAACGGCAGTCGATGGAGATATAGGTGTCTCCGGATTGAATCAAAGGCGCTTTGACTTCCACCGGATCATTGTTTTTGAAGGACACGGTATGTGTACTGACCGGTTCCAGTTTCTTGTTGAGGACTTTCCAGGTCAGAGAAGATGTCGGATTGGGACCGACATTGATCCGCTGGAATTTCAGGGTGACTTCTTTGGATTTGCACGCCGGAATTGCCAGCATTGCGTGGCCACGCATGATTCCGGTCCAGCTTTCCCTGTCAGTTCCCGGTGCAGCTTTCCTGATCTGCATCTCGCGGTTTGTCACTGAAATATCTTCATAAACAGTCGTGTAATCTTTGTCTGAATAATTGACTTTGACAGTGAAAGTCTGTTTCCGGGCAGATTTTTTCTGATCTTTCATGCGGAAGACCAGTGGATAGACCGCCCTGGTATGTCCTTTCAGTTCATAATCCAGTTTATTTTCTCCGGGGTCAAGGATCCAGCCATCCGGCAGTTCCGCACTGATACGGATCGGCAGTGTGAGGTCGGATACATTGGCGACTTGTACCTTGCCATGCACTACATCGGCATATTCGCTCTTGTTGATATATTCCAGATCCCAGGGAATTTCAACGATCAGAGGCTCTGCAACTTCCAGATAATCCAGCGATGAAAGTGCAAATTGGTTCTGACCGGCAGACAGGGTGGCTGTGAACAACATCCTGAACAGATTGGAGGTTGCTTCAATACTGCCTGCGGTGACATCAAAACTGCTGGTGCCGGAGCGTATGATCTCTGTTTCGCCCACATGCGGAGTATTCAGCAATTTCAAATTGCCGGATACCGGAGAGGCATAAGAGACTTTCATGGTTTTTGCCGGAATCAGCCAGTCATGGGTATTGACCATTTCCGCTTTCTTGCCGGTGGCAATCCAGGTGGCGGCATTGCCGAGTGCAAACATGCGTTCCCCGGACTTGCGCACTGCTGAATGGAGAATATTGTCGCCGGTCAGAAGGGCTGTTCCCTCTTTCTGCGCTTTGACAGAGATTGCGGCAAGTGAGTTCATCAGGGAAGCAGAGGAGGGGGTCTGCCATGCTTCTTCTGCATTCCAGGCGGCGATCCGGTATTTCCCCGGACGCAGTTTCAGGGTGTCCTGACCATAGACAAGTTGATTTTCCGCAGTTGCCAGCAGGACTTTTCCGGCTCCTTTGAGCTCAGCCGTTTTATCAAGTTCGACTTCCGCAGTCATGATTTCGCTGATGATACGGACACTTGCGCTCTTGCAAGCCGTAAGTGTGCAACCGGAGTCTTTCAGCAGGTGGAAGGTGCGGTAATCCGGTGTACGGGGACCGCCGATTCCTTCCACATAACGCCAGTGATGAGTTTTGGCTTTCAGGGGAGTTCCCGCGGCATTGCAGACTTTGACACTGTTGTTCTGATGCAGTGTATATGCACTGTCAGTGCCATACAGTTTTCCTGCCTTGACATTCAAGACAGGGAAAACACCTTTGCTGTCTGCCGCCATGGTAAGGCTAGGTTGTTCTGTCAGAGGGCGAATCACCGGTGCAGAGTCATCCCGTATCTCAAGAATCATACAGGTATCTGCGGGCAGTACAAGATTCATTTTCGTCCGGTCAGATATCTTTCCGAGTTTGACTGCCGGCAAAGGCCAGGTGCGCCAGAGGGTTTCATATTGACTGTTCAGAGCTTTGCGCCCGACAATCAGTTCGATCTTCTGTGCTTTTCCGGAAATATTTGCCATGGTGAAACCGATGGTGTTGTCATAAGCTTTCCAGGCAGATGCCGGGACAGCAGGTCCTTCCCAGTTGAACGGTTTACCCATGGTGTCTTTCAGCGGGACTGTTACTTTTCTGCTGATGACTGCCGCAGGTGCATTGCCGGCTTCTTTTTCTGTGGCGGTCTGTGCGATTTCGATTCCCTGTCCGCCGGTCAGATATTTGTATCCGGAACGGTGCCATGCCTGAGCCAGATCGCGGGTAAAGACGTCATGAGCTGTTTTACCGGGATCTTCAATAAGATAGGATGAGTAGCAGAGCTGGCTGCCCCAGACAAAATGCAGTCCCATCTGCCAGCGGAAATCATCAATACCCAGAGACTGTTCACAGTCGGAACCGTAAGTGACAGCATAATCATGGTAGACCAGGGAGAAGAGGGGATAGACTTCTTCCGCAGTACGGTGCCGCCATGCGTAACGGGTGGCATCCAGCATCAGATACGCATCCAGTTTGCCGATATAGCTTTCGGAAAAACCTTCTGAAACCAGATAGGGATTTTCCTGAACGGAGGAAGTTCCTTTTTTCAGGGAGTCCATCAGCCGGCGGTTTCCGTCTGCCCAGTAAATTCCTCCGTGCGGTTTATGCAGGGCGGTATTGTAGGAAAGGAAGCCGCCGGCTGCCATCACGTCCAGATACTGTCCGTCTGTATCCCACTGACCGAACATTTTCATTGTCACATCGTGATACTGCTTGCGCCAGACCGGTGAAGCCGGGTGCATCCAGTAGGAGACCTGATGGTGCAGAATCCATACCCGCGGATCCAGGAATTCATCCAGTGCAACAGCGTCTTTGATCCCGAAACGGCGGTAGGATTCCGTGTCTTTGTCCCAGACTCCGCAGCAGATATAGGGTCCGACACCGATATTGGCTTCCCGCAGGGTTTTGACTCCCTCACGGTAGTTGGCAACAGACGGAAAGTAGTTCAGATTGTTATCGTCAAAGGGATTGACACTGTAACGGACCCAGTGGGTATTGACCGGGACTTTCAGATAGTCCCTCATCTTCAGGATTTCCGGAATGACCTTGTTGGAGCTCCAGTAGATTTTGCCCCAGAAAACGCAGTCAAGGACTTTTTTTGAGACATTGCTGTTGACATAGATCTGTTTCCCTTTGATGTCTTTCCGGTCCTTGACGATGTCACGGTACAATGCGGCTGCTTTACCGACACCGCCGCTGAAAGTGCCGAGTTTGATTTTGTACGGCATGGAATAGGTGAATCTGCCGGAACGTTTCCCGGAATCCGCCGGCCAGAACGGAAAAACCGGATAGTTCAGGATTGCCAGTGAAAAACAGTTGTCCGGTTTACGTTCTGCGTGCATGACTTTGTGGTAATGGCGTTCATCATCTGCGGCAATGAAAAGACCGGTCTCATCTGATGCAATTCCTCGCTGATAGCCGATGACTTCATTGGATTTGAACTGATCCGGAGGAGTGGAGGGACTCCCGAAGAATGCCGCAAACTGCATGGACCATTCGCCAGGGGAAACAATATGGGTCAGCCCGATACGTTTGCCGGGAGAACGGACCATTCTGCCCAGGTGGTGACCGTAGACAAGGCGGTCATTTCCCAGAGAAGCGACATTTTCCAGCCGGGGGAATTGCAATTCTTTGATCCATAACGCCGGCTTGCCGTTGGTTTTTGCGGTGACGTGCCAGTCTGCAATGGAGGAATTATCGGGCAGGGTAATGGTCATTGTGACCTCCCATCGGTCGTTTTTCCGGATCCTGCCATCCCAGATCAGTGTCATGACCTGAGTACTGCCTTCTCGCTCAATCGTGGCAGCGGCAGGGCTGTCCCCGGCAATATCTGCGATTGCCTTATTTCCATCAATCAGCTTGAGCAGCCAGAGAGAAGTCGGTTTCTGAATTTTGACTGTATGTCCGGTCTCCAGATTTTTGATGCCTGACAAAGCATAGTTTTCCGGTGTGAACTGGAAACGGACTTTCTTATTTTCCAGTGTCGGAACGGCGGCAAGCAAGGATGCCGCAGACACTGCCAGCAGTGCTGTAACAAGTTTTTTCATGATCATACAACTTTCTGTGATTTTTTTATTTCTGGACACGCCAGCGGTGAACGTTGAAGGGATGGGAGGTCATACTGTTCGGCGGATCCCAGACAGTAGTGACAAAGTTTTCAACATGCCCATCGACATAGGCTATGACACCGCCTCCGCGGTAGGGATTATAAAGATTGGTGGTATGACGCAGATCAACCGCTCTGTTCGTCATTCCATTGTAAGAACATCCGGAATATCCTCCGGTATAGGATCCGAATGGATCCAGCTTCTTGTAATCCATTGAATCATGATATGAGATGGTTCTTGAAGGGGATTTGACATAACTCAGTGCTCCGAAGTAACCGGAAACAGTACCACTTACTTTTCCTGCGAATAAATAATTGTTGTAGGCATAACAGAGACGGTCAGCTCTGTTTGTATATCCTTTTTCAACTTGAGTCTTGTCAATTTTACGGACTCTGACGAGGTTCGGACAGTAAATCTTGTTCATATTATTGTTGAAATAGAACCGCCGGAAATACTCATTCCAGGACTTCCATTTGGTTTCACCGGTTTCTACATCATCGAGACCTGAATGGCATCCTGCCTCTCCGGGAAAACGGTCAGTGTTTTCATGGAGATAGAATTGCAATGCCTTGTTGATCTGTCCCAGATTGTTGACACAGGTAATTGTAACCACCTTTTCTCTGGCGGTATTCAATGCCGGCATCAGTATTGCTGCCAGGATTGCGATAATGGCAATAACGACCAGGAGTTCGATCAGGGTAAATCTGTTCATAATGAAAACTTTACCGCATCCCTTTTCTGCCTGAAAAAGTGAATTTTTCATAACAAGTTCCTTTCTTTCCTTACTTTGATTTTTGTTTATGGTTCATCCTGTCATTAATAAATAATAGGCAAAAGGAGCCGATTTGCAATTTAATAAAACATGAATATATTACGATTAATAAGAAAAAACTATGATCGGAGGCTTTTATGCAGTTTTTGTTCCCTGATGAAAAACTGGATCTTTTAGATTCGGAGGAACAACTGAAAATATTTTGTGACAGTGTCCACTGGTGTCTGGAGAATATCAAGTCCGGCAGAGCACGTTTTCTGCTTGCGGATTCGGAGGAACGCTTTGACCGGACTTACGGACCGTCCCATGATTACAGTCATGAACTTTTTCTACAGCTGAGCGGCGGATGTGAATTCAGTTTTTCCAGGAAGAATTCTGTTCAGCTGCTACCGGGGGATATTCTGCTTGTGCCCCGCGGGTGTCCGCACCGGGAGATCCCTTACAACTATGAAGGGCAGTCCTTTCTGAATCTGGTTTTTATCTGCAATGGAATTTATGCGGAAGTCCATCTGGCGAGAAGGGAAACGGTTACAAAGAGTGCCACATTCTGGACAGAGCACCGTCTGAGTATGCCGTCATTTTATTATACCATCCTTTCCGCATTGATACATCCCTGTATCACGGCATCATCGGATTTCCTTTTGTGTTCGCTGCTGCTTCAGATGGAGCATGATTTGAAGCTGAATATCCCCCCGTACAAGTATAACCCTCTGGTGGTCAGAACCTTGAATTTATTGAAGTTCCGGGGCTATGAGCCTCGGGATGGAGTCCGGGAACTGGCGGCAAAATTGAAGTGCTCTCCGAATTACCTGTCAGCCATCTTTCATCGTGATTACGGCAGACGCCTGACAGAAGTCCTTGTGGAGAAGCGTCTTGATGCGGCGTATGATATGCTGAGCAGCGGAAAGCTGAATGTGGCGGAAGCCGCCTTCAAGACCGGATTTCGTGACAGTTCTTATTTTTCCCGGTTGTTCCGGCAGAGATTCGGTATTTCTCCGAAAAATTTTAAATGCGGGGATCTCTGACCGAATCATTATGACTGTATCGGCCGCAGCCTGAGATACATCGATAATTTCAATGGTGCAAAGATTACAAATTCATCTGTGTTTTCTTTAAAAACATATCCTGCGCGGGGATACTGCTGCATGACGTTATGATCAGGAAATGCCGGCGGACACCGGTGATTGTGTCATGCAATCATTTCTGATTTTTTCTCTGGCGGTACCAGTCGGGGGTGATGCCGAGATTTTTGATCTTATAGTGAATGATCCGTTCTGACAAACCGAGCTGGCGGGCGGCTGCCGCGGCATTGCCGCTGTTGGCTTTCAGCGCTTCGACGATCAGTTCGCGTTCAAAGGAATTGACCAGCGTCTGAAAGTCCGCTTTTGCATTCGGGTGGATCACCGCCGTGCCGGATGCTTCGCCCGTCTGGAGGGAAGGGGGAAGGTCGTAGCCGTGAATCACGGTGTCGCCGGCGGTCAGGACCGCACGTTCGATGCAGTTTTCGAGTTCGCGGACATTGCCGGGCCAATGATAGGACATCAGCATGTTGATCGCAGGCGTTGAAATGCGCGCGATGCTTTTCCCGTGAAGACGGTTGTACTTTTCAAGAAAATGGTCTGCAAGCAGGATGATGTCGCTCGGGCGTTTGTGCAGGCTCGGCAGGTGAATCGGGAAGACGTTCAGGCGGTAGTAGAGGTCTTCGCGGAATTTGCCCTCCTCCATCAGCTTTTCCAGATCCCGGCTGGTCGCCGTCAGCAGACGCACATCGACCTTGATTTCTTCGTTGCTGCCGACGCGCGAGAAGGTGCGTTCCTGAATGAAGCGCAGAAGCTTGACCTGGACATGCTGGCTCAGGTCGCCGATTTCATCCAGAAACAGCGTGCCTCCGTCTGCCGCCTCCGCACGGCCGATACGGCGGGAAACGGCTCCGGTGAACGCGCCTTTTTCGTAACCGAACAGTTCGCTTTCGATGAGATTGTCGGGCAGGGCGGCGCAGTTGACCGCGATGAACGGCTTGTCACGGCGTCCGCTGGACATCTGAATGGCGCGCGCGACGAGTTCCTTGCCGGTTCCCGACTCGCCACGGATCAATACCGTCGCGGAGCTGTTTGCAACCTGTCCGATCATCTTGTAGACGGCACGCATCGCATTGCAGTTGCCTATGATGTTGGCGGGGCGGGGCGTCGTGCCGAGTTCTTCGCGCAGGCGCATGTTTTCTTCGAGGAGCTGCCGCCGCTCGTCATATTTCCTGAGGCAGGAGGCGACTGCTTCCGCCATGATGTTCGCCACCGTGTCGAGCAGCCGGAGATCGCGCTCCAGTTCCTCTCTGTTTCTGCCGGAGCAGTCGATGCTGAGGGTGCCGATGACATTGTCCAGATGCACGATCGGAACGCAGATGAACGCAACATGTTCATTTTTGGCGCGCGCCTGCGTCCGTCCGAGAAATTCGGGTTCCTGAGAGATATCCGGGATCAGCGCGGGCTTGCCGGTCTGCGCGACTTTGCCCGTGACGCCTTCGCCGATCATGTATTTGCCGCGGCTGATTTCTTCGTCCGTGAGTCCGTTGGATGCCTCGATGACGAGTGTGTCCTCATGTTTCAGGGTGATGGTTCCGCGGATGAGCCCCATCTCCTTGCGCAGTATGTTCAGAATGTTGTTGAGGAGTTCGGAGACATTCAGCTCATGCACGATGGCATGGCTGATCTGGTTCAAAACCGCAATCTCGATATCGTTTCGTTCGGACATTCCCGGTCCCTGTCTTTCGGTTTGATTGAAAAGTCAATGGTGAAAAAGGAATATAGCGCAGACGTCCGGATTGTCAAGTTACAAAAATGTAAGAATGACAAAAATGTCATTACAAAAATGTAGGTTTTCCGGATGAAAAGATTTCTGCTGAATTATGGAAACTGTTTTTTTGAACTCAAAAAGATTGATTTTTTGAAAGTTGGCATGTAATCTGCTTAATGTGCAGGCATCAGTTTGAGAATCACCAAAACAATAGGAGTGAAGTGAGAATGAACGCTGACAGAAAGACGGCAATAGAAGGAATTCTTGCCCGTGAAGACAAGGAAAACATTCCCTTGAAACCCTTCACCACGGAAAACTTCGGAGAAGATGTGTTCCATTGCGGACGCATGAAAGAGCGTCTCCCGAAACCGATTTACCAGAAACTGATGGATACTGTCAACGAAGGCAAGGCGCTGGACCCCTCCATTGCGGATGCGGTCGCCCATGCCATGAAGGAGTGGGCCCTTGAAAAGGGCGCCACCCATTACACTCACTGGTTCCAGCCGCTGACCGGAACGACTGCGGAAAAGCACGATTCTTTCCTTGACCCTGCCGGGCCCGGACATGCGATTCTCTCTTTCTCCGGGAAGAATCTGATCGTCAGCGAACCCGATGCTTCGAGTTTCCCGTCCGGCGGCATCCGCTCCACCTTCGAGGCGCGCGGTTATACTGCATGGGACCCCACCAGCCCTGCGTTCATCAAGCGCGGACGCAATGGCGCGACTCTCTGCATCCCGACCGCTTTCTGCGCCTATACCGGGGAAGCTCTGGATAAAAAGACACCGCTTCTGCGGTCCATGCAGGCGCTTACGAAATCCGTCCGCCGCATGATGAAATGTTTCGGCGACGACGGCACAAAGAATGTGAAGATCACCCTCGGCGCCGAGCAGGAGTATTTCCTGATCGACGAACAGTTCTACTATGCACGCCCCGATCTCGTGCAGAGCGGGCGCACTCTGTTCGGAGCTCCTCCGCCGAAACATCAGCAGCTTGAAGATCACTATTTCGGCGCCATCAAACCGCGTATTCTCGCATTCATGACGGATGTGGATTCCGAGCTCTGGAAGCTTGGCATTCCCGCGAAGACGCGCCATAACGAAGTCGCTCCTGCGCAGTTTGAGATCGCCCCGGTATTCGAGGAGCTCAACCTTGCCGTCGATCACAACATGATCATCATGGAGGTGCTGAAGCAGACCGCTGAAAAACATGGCCTTGTCTGTCTGCTCCATGAAAAACCGTTCGCCGGAATCAATGGTTCGGGCAAGCACAACAACTGGTCGCCCGCCTATGGCAGCATCAACCTGTTGAATCCCGGAAGCGATCCGCATCAGAATGCGATTTTTCTGACTACGCTTTGCGCGATCATCATGGCTGTCGACAGGCACAGCGATCTGCTGCGGTCCGCGACGGCTTCCGCCGGAAACGATCATCGTCTCGGAGCCAACGAAGCGCCTCCGGCGATCATCTCGATCTTCATCGGCGAACAGCTCGCGGATGTGATCAGCCAGCTTGAAAAGGGCGACCTGAAGTCTTCGAAACATGCCGGGCTGATGAGGATCGGCGTGGATACGCTTCCGCCGCTGCCGCTGGATGCCACGGACCGCAACCGCACGAGCCCGTTTGCATTTACGAACAACAAGTTCGAGTTCCGCGCTCCGGGGTCCAGCCAGTCCTGCGCCGGTGCGAACGTGATTCTGAATACGATCTTCGCGGAAGCGATCGACGATATCGCCGCGCAGCTGGAAAAACTGCCGAAGGCGGATTTCAACAGCGGTTTGCAGAAAGTTCTGCAGAAGATTATCAAAGCGCACAAACGCATCATCTTCAACGGTGACAATTACAGCGAAGCATGGAAGAAAGAAGCCGCCAGACGCGGACTTCCGAATCTGCATAATACGCCGGAAGCCATCAAACCGCTGCTGGACAAGGACAATATGGCGCTGTTCGAGAAATACAATGTGTTCTCGAAAGTCGAGCTCCATTCCAGATACGAGATCTTCCTTGAGGAATACGAGAGAAAGATCCGGATCGAAGGCGAACTTGCCCTCAATATGGTGCGGACGATTATCCTTGCCGCGGGAAGCCGCCAGCTTTCCGAACTGGTCAAGACCATTGCCGTGATGGACGGATGCGGCCTGAAGAGCGGTCTGGCTTCCCAGAAAGACCTTGCCGAGAGGATCGGCAAGCTTCTGGACGGAATCACGGCGGCAGCCGCGAAACTGGAAAAGGTTCTTGCGAAAGATGAAAACGGTGTCGGAGTTGCGGATGCTCTCTGCGAACTTCGCAAACTGGTCGATACCCTGGAAAAGCAGGTCGATGACGATCTCTGGCCGCTTCCGAAATACCGGGAGATGCTTTTCATCAACTGATCAATTGAATTCTCTCTCCATGATTACCGGCTGATTCTCTCTCTCGCAGCCGGTAATATGATACACCCCCACACTGGCGGGGACCTCATCCCGAGGTCCCCGCTGCTTTTTATCATCCGGTCTGCTCCGACCTCTGCCGGATTGCCGCATAGCCTGTTTTTTCATAAACTCTCCGGAGAATTTTTCTTTTTCTCTTTGAAATTTCCGTTTCCGGATGCTATTTTCCTCAACTGTATGCAAACAAGTGTTACCATCAATCAATCAAGGAGAAATTTCATGAATGTCAAATTCAGAATCTCATGTGCGGCGGGGCTGACCGCATTGGCGGCGCTTTTCCTGAGTGCATGTTGTTGCGGATGCATCACTGCCGGAGAGTGTACGAAGACGGAAGCCGTTCCGGAACAGCCTGTGAAGAAAGCGGAGGCTCCGGCAGAGAAAGCCGCCGCGGTAAAGGCGGAACCGGCAGCGCCGAAGCAGGAAAGGCCTGCTTATGAGAGTTACCGTCTCAAGGTGACGCCGGCGGAGAAGAAGAATATTTATAAAACCGGTGAAAAGATTCGTTTCAATATTACGCTGCTCGACAAGGCGAAACAACCGGTCTCAGGGCAGAAAATCGGGTATGCGGTATCTTCCGGCGACGGCAAACTTCAGAAGAATATCATCACGACGACGGACGGCAAGCCGCTGGTTTGCGAAGCATCTTTGGACAAGCCCGGCTGGATTCAGGTTCGCGCTATGCTCCTGGATGAAAACGGCAAGCCGCTTTTGAAGCGCAAGAAAGTGATCATGGCGGGTGCCGGAGCGATGGTGGAACCGGAAAAGATCAAAGCCGGATGCGAAGAACCTGCGGATTTCAGAAAATTCTGGGACGATCAGAAAGCCGCTCTTGCCAAAGTTCCCGTAAAGGCGGTGAAAGTGGAGGTTCCGGTGAAAGGGAAACAGGCGGGAAAATTCAAATGCTATGATGTGAAGGTGGATTGTGTGGACAACGTTCCGGTTTCCGGTTATCTGACGATACCCGCCGGAGCGAAACCCAAAAGTCTCCCGGCTGTGGTTTCCTATCATGGCGCAGGTGTTTACACTGCAAATAAACCGATGAGAAACAATGCGATTTCTTTTGACGTCAATGCGCATGGAATTCTCAACGGACAGCCGAAGGAATACTATAATAATCTGAAAACGAATGAGTTGCGCGGATATCCCCATAACAATAAGAATGATCGCGACAAATTCTATTTCAAGAATATGTATCTGCGTGTCCTGCGTGCTCTTGATTATGTGAAGACGCTTCCTGAATGGGACGGTAAAAATCTGATTGTCATCGGATCAAGCCAGGGCGGTGCACAGGCGATCGTTGCGGCGGCGCTTGACCCGCAGGTTTCTCTCTGCCTGACGGGGGTTCCGGCATTGAGCGACCATTGCGGCAATCTTGCCGGGCGCCAGTCCGGCTGGCCGCGTCTGTTTGCCGTCAGGGACGGCAAGCCGGCGGATGCCAGGACTGCGGAAGTATCGAAGTATTATGACAATGTGAACTTTGCCAAGTACATCAAAGCCCCGGTCTACATGACTGTCGGCATGATCGACCTTACATGTGTTCCGACTTCCGTGTATGCCGTATTCAACAATCTTCCTGCGGCAACGGAGAAGCATATGACGATTTTCCCGACCGAAGGGCATGTCGGCAAGAATCCGGCTGGGTACAATGCGATGAATAAGATTCTGAGACAGGCTGCGAAAAAGTAATCTGAAACACTGTTTGATGAAAGGCGGAAGTTTTCCTGAAGCTTCCGTCTTTTTTTCTGCCCTTTCTGCGGACTTTACGACAGCCGTATTGCAAATATTTTTCCCGATTTATGGATTTTTTTCTGTTATCCCTATTGACAAATCCGTAAAATACATTATAATCTATAAAAGAAGCAAAACAAGGGGTTGTTTTTTTATGGTTTCTCTGTCCGACATCGCAAAGGAAGTGAAGTTCAACGTGTCTGTGGTCTCACGTGCGTTGAGCGAGAATCCCGATAAACATGCCGTTGTCAAAGCGGAGACCCGCGAGCTGATACAGCGCACCGCCATGCGCATGGGCTACCAGCCCAACCGTCAGGCGTCGTTCAACGGGCGCAAACGCTGTGCGACCATCTACTGTTTTCTGCCGGAAAACGCCGACCGCCTGACTGCGGATCTGATGTACGGCATTGTCCGTGCGGCGGGAGAGGAGAATTTCCCCTTGAAATTTTATCGCGGCGGTTCCGAATCCGATCTTTCCGGATTTCTTTTGCGCATGATCGACGGTATAGACCATTCCGGAGTGATTACCTATCCGCCGTTCGCGCTTACCGGAAGCTGTGCCGAAATGTTGAGAAAATATCATGAGAAACGGAATACCATTCTGCTGCTGAATACTCCGACAAATACCCGGAAGGGCAGGGTGGACGCGGAATTCCGTGCAATTCCGCAGGTGAATATTGACGAGGCTTACGGCGGGATGCTTGCGGCTGTGCATCTGCTGAAACAGGGGTGCCGCGAGTTCCGCTACTCCTATCTGGAACCGATGCCCTACAAATCCCGTATCGACGGTTTCCGCATGGCGCTCAAACGGGCGGGATTTACGGCGGAGGAGCTCAGGACTCCGGAAGATTACCGTGAGCTTGCAAATTCAACAGTCAGGACGGGTATCTATGCGGACCGTGACGTGCATGCATTCAATATGCTGATCCATCTTGCCCGTGTCGGCATCACGCCCGGAGACCGTGTCCTGCTGGTCGGCAACGATGACAAGCAGCAGAGTAAATATTCCCTGCCGCGCCTTTCGACGGTGCACCAGCCGACGATGGAGGAGGGAATGCTGGCGGTAAGGAAACTGATCCGCATGATCTTCGGCGGGAAAGAGAAAACGGAGCTTGTCAAGCCGTATCTCGTTGTAAGGGAGAGTTCGGGCGGCGGCCCGGATGATGAAATCATATACGGTTTTCCGGAAACGACAGAAAGCAAAGACGGGAAACTGCCGCAGGAACTGATATGACCGGTTTCGTTAAAGAAAAGGGAGGAATGAAATGTTGAATCCGTGGAAAAGAGAGACTCTTGCCTTGACAGAGTTTTTTATCATGAAAATTTGCAGAGGATGCAGTCTTCCATGTTCTGCAAAGAGGGAAAGACGCTGTCTTCCCCGCCGTTCCACGCCAAAATGGAAAAGGAATCCCGCTTTGGTTTATTTTACATTGATTGAGTTTCTGATAAGTAAAACTTATGAAAGGGGTATTCCGTTCCGGCGAAAGCAAGGCGGGGCGAGAGTTCCATTCCGCGCCGCGGATTGCGATTCAGCCCTGTTCATGAAAGACAATGACAAAGTGAAGTATTCGCTCCGCGAGCACCGGAGGGATGTAACGCAAAGAACAAGTCTGAACCTGGATTCGGAATTCTGTCCTGATGAAAATGTTTTCAGGGCCTCGCGGAGCGAGTCCCCCCACCATGATTTTGTTTCCAATGTCGAAATCTGCCGTAATTCGCGACTGGGAACGGTTTCCAAAAGAGGATGGAATCAATCCCTTTGCCTTTCTTTTTTCTTCTTCCTTCCATTGTTCAAATGTTTTCCTGTTCGATTGTTTGATTGTTTCCCCGTTCCTTCTTCCTTCTCTGTTCCCTGTTCGATATTCTTCCTTCGCAGGGTGAAAATACGAATTTTCACTTTGATCGAGCTCCTTATCGTGATATCAGTCATCGCAGTTCTTGCCGGAATGCTTCTGCCTGCGTTGAACAAGGCAAGAGAACGGGCGCGAAGCACTGTGTGCATCAACAATCTGAAACAACTCGGCACAGCCGGGACTCTGTACCGTGATGACAATCAGGGATACTTCAATCCGATCCGATATCTGCAATACGAGGGACAGCGGGTTTTCTGGCCTTACTATTTTGCCAAAATGTATCTTGGCAATCAGAAAAATGCGCTGATCTGCCCGACGGATTCGACGTTTGTGGGTGTGGAACCCATCGGCCCCTTGAACGGACAATGTTATGGGTTGAACATGTCTACTGTTTCCGGCGGGTATTCTTTTGACAATTCGGATGCCGACACCTATCTGGCCTCCCCGCTGAAAGAGAGTGAGATCCTGCTTCCCGATCAGACCATATACAGCGGCGACACCCGTTTGCCGAGCGCCGCCGGAACCGCGTCGCTGCGAACCGGGTATTATATGCTCGCGTCCTATAAATCACATGCCAGCGGACAGCTTGTGCCTGTGCATTCGCGCAGTGTGAATATCCTGTGGTGCGACGGACGTGTGAGCAGCATCGCCAGCCGGAGCGTATTGACTGCAATGGGTGGTTATACTTATCCGACCGCTTATGAGGATGTGGGGGTATGTTCCACTGCGAATGTCGCCGTCAATGGGAATACATACTGGAGCAGTAAATCCAAAGTCCGTAAACCAATAGGGAGTTTTTGAATATGAAAAAGATGATTGTGCCGCTTGCCGCTTCCACGGCATGTATTTTACTCACCGCATCCGGAACGGAAATGCCTGATTCCGGTCTGTTCGAGATGAAGAGCGGAGATTATACGGTGACACTGCTGCCGAAACGCGCCTGTTCGCTTTCCGGATTCGCATATGACGGAATTCAGCTCTTTACATCGGATACGGCATCCGCCGGAAGCGTTGTCCAGCCCCTGCGGACGCCGGAAAAGGTGTTGTCCGTGGAGTTGGAGGCGGACGGGGCTAAGATTTCCCGTGCGGTTTCTCCGGTAAGCGGAAAAAAACTGGTCTTCACAAAAACAAGCCTTCTCGACGGTCTGCGCCTGAAGACGGTTATGACTCTGACGCCGTCCGGTTTGATTTACAGCGTTTCCTATGAAATCGTATCCGGTGAGAAACCGTCTTATTTCTATCCCGTCACAATGCCGTGGAATACGGCGTTTACGGACTGGATCATGAATACGCCGTCCGGCGGCGCGTCCGGGAATCTGGTTTCCGACGGCTCATGGTGTCTCAACGCCGATTTATCCTCTTATGCGCTCTACCGCCGGAACGGTGAAGTCGGGGTGGCGGCAGGCGTGAAGACTCCCATTCCGACGGCTGTGCGGAAACATGCGATATGGGATCACAAGACCTATCATAAATATTTTCTGTTTCACAAACTGCCCGAATGGAAAAAGGGATATCGGTCGCCGGTTTACACCATGGAGTTCCGCGCGTTCCGCTCCAATGTTCCCGCGTGGAGGAAAACAGCGTCGGAAACCATACGTGAAATGGGGCTGGCGCCGTCGGAGTCCAATGTGCGCATGAAGAACAACGTGACGATCGTGGAGGCGGGGCCCGTGTCGGGGCGGCGCGACTGGAACAATCCGAGGCGCGGCATTGAAGCATTGGATCCAGATTATGTGCTGCCGCCGTTCCGCCCGGTCGAGGCGAAAGGAGATACTGCGTCGGTGTGGAACCGGGAATACCGCATTTCTCCGTATGGGTTGATTGCGGAAGCCGGAATTGCCGGCGGAAACTTTCTGGCGGAACCGATGACATTCCGCACGGTCGTCAACGGCAGGGAGACCGTTTACAGAACCGGAGCGCCGCGTCTTGTCGAGAGCCGGAAAGGGCGTGCCGTGTTTGCAGGCAGAGCCGATTCTGATTTACTCTCTCTGGAAGTCAGGACTACGGTCGAGTATGACGGCATGGTGCGCGTGGACCTTGCGGTGGAACCGAAGCGCGAAGTCGTTGTCAACCGTCTGGAATACGCTTTCAGCCTGCCGGAAAAGAATGCCCTTTACATGCACTTTATCGGCTGTCCGAATGTGAACGGGCTCTCTATTATGGTGCCGTCCGAATCCATGAGTTTCAAGGTGCCGGAACGCGACGGGATATTTTTCAGGGAACCGTTCAAGACGCTGGTGTGGTTCGGGGACAACGACAAGGGTTTTCTCTGGTTTTCCGGTTCCGAGAAGAATTTCTACCCCGACGAACAGGCTGACCGCCCCGGGGCTCTGGAAGCCGTGAAAAAAGACGGAAAAGTGACCTTTACCGTCTCGCCTGTCACGAAGCCGCTGAAAACAAGCCGCCGGCTGGATTATACGTTCGGCTTTTTTGCGACGCCTGTGCGTCCGATGGGCAGCCGATGGCGCAACTGGCTTTTCACGACGCGGCGCGGCATGTACGGTTCTGAAAAATCGCATGGCATCTGCGGTTCCATGCCGATGGTCTGGCCGGATGAATACCGTTCCACCGCCGCCCCTCTGTTCAGCAGGGAAAGCGAGGCTGAAATGAAGCGTTTTACAGAAGAACTTCATAAAAAGGGGCGTCCGGCGCTCGGATATTTCGATCCCATCCGCGTGCATATCGGATATCTCAAGTATCTGGACCGTCAGCCGAAAGGGCAGCAACTGAATGATCTGTTCCTTGCCAGGCCTGCGGGGGAGGACGCCTTTCTTTACCGTGTCCCGATTCTGCAGGAGAACATGAAAGCATGGCAGACGATACCGGAGCTGATTTACGCTTACGGCGCCTCCAAAGGCGGACGCGAGGTCCGTGTTTCCAGCGATTCCGGCTGGGCTGATTTCGCCTGTTTTCTCATGGAATGTTATGCGAAACTCGGTTTCGACGGAATGGGGGATATCGACAATTGTTTCCCGATCCGGGACATGAATCCGCTTCACGGAGCCGGTTATGTCGGGTTTGACGGGAAACGACGCTGCGAATGGGACTGGTTTGCGCGGCGCGATCTGATGAAACGTTTTGCCGCGGTGTTCCTGAAGGAGCGCGGGCGTGCCATTCTCGTTGCCCATGCGTCGGCGACGTGGTCCATTCCGTTCATGAGCTTCTGCGACGCCAACATGACGTTTGAACATTCCAATTCCGGCTACGTGGCATCGGAAAGATACTTGTCTGAGTATGCCTCGCACAATCGTGAACTGCGGGAGAAGCTCGCAAAAGGCGATCCCGCGTTTCTGCGTTATGCGTTTCCTCCGGAACGCTGGCGGGCGGAACTCACGGGGCGCCAGTTCGGCATACCGTGCGTCATTATGTCGAATCTCACGAAAAGCCCGCAACTGGACAAGAAATCGGCGGAGGGACTCGCCGCCGCCCGTGAGCTCACCGGGCGCATTGCCGCGCACGACTGCATCATGTGGCCGATCTGGTGCGACACGGCACCGATGATAACGCTTCAGAAAATCCGCGATGCGTTCGGGACCGCGGAACCTGACGTGGAGTTTCATCCCTACTGGTCACAGAAAAAAGTCAGGGCCGAAGGCTTTGCCGCGGGATACTATAAACGGCCCGGCAAGGCGCTGGTCATCATTGTCAATTTTGCGGACAGGCCTGTATCCGGCACTGTTGATTTTTCTGCTCTCAAACCCGCAGGCATACGCAATGCCGAAACCGGAAAGTCCTTCCGGGACGGTGGCGTGCTTTCGCTGGCGGCAGGAGATTATGCAATATTTGAAACTGCGGAGAAATGAAAATGACAGATTTTTATTCGATCAAGAACCTCGGCGATTACAAAGTGTTTCTGCCGCCGGAAGGGTGGCGGGAAACGCCCGAAGCCCGGGAACGGCGGCGTTTCAGGGCGGAGGCGAATCGCGCTGCCGGAAACGAACCCGATGCGAAAATGCCGGAAATGCCTGTCACCGGAAGCTTTATCTATGCGCATCCGCCGAATTACAAAGGCGCGGAGGCGTTCCGCTATTCGCCTGCGGACTGGAGGCGCAAACTTTCTCAGCTCAAGGTGTTGGGAATTGATACCGTTATTTTCCAGGCTTCGCTGTGGAATGAATTGAAAGAATGTTACTATCCGTCGGAATATTTCAGGGACTTCAAGACGTGGAACGTGTTGGAACCGGCTCTGGAAGCCGCGGCGGAGCTTGGACTTGATTTTTATCTCGGAGGATATGGTTCCGTCACCTGCTGGCGCCGGAAGCTCGAAACCGGGACGATCCGCCAGGAAACCGAACGGCAGATGGCATGCTACCGCGAGCTGATGCGTTACCGCAGGCTGTTCAAGGGGTTCTATTTCGCGCCGGAATCCGCATATGCCGGCGAACGCAATCCTGAACTCGAAAAAGGGCTTTCCTGTCTTTACGAGCGCATCTTTTCTGAGATACGGTCCATAGACCCCTCACTGAAGATCATGATGTCTCCGGCGACGATATATTATCCCGGCAGAATGGGCGATATGGCGGCAAGCTGGAGCAATGCCTTTTCCGGTGCGCACCCTGACATTCTTGCACCGCAGGATTCCATCGGATGCGGTTGTATCACCATGCCTCATCAGGTCGAGGCTCTGAAAATATGGCATGAAATAACGGAGCGGTTCGGCATGGAACACTGGTCGAATGTCGAATGCTTTGAATGCTGTGCCCCTTACAACGATGAGAATTCCCGCCGCGCCGCCGGGCCGGAGCGTGTCCTGCGGCAAATGGCAAATGCAGAGCCGTTTGTGAAAAAACTCATCACATGGGAACTGCTCTATTATGCCGATCCCGGACTGCATCCGGCGGGAAAGGAATTCGTCGCCGGTGTCTTCGGGAAACACTTGAGTTCAGACGGAAGGATTTGAATATGGGAAAAATATGTTTCTTCATGTTGTGCATACTTGGATTTGTCGGAACGGTTCATGCCGCGGGCGATTACACTCTTGTATCGGGTGATTACAGAATATGCATCTCGCCGAAATACAAACATACGATCCGCAGTATTGAATGGAAAGGATATATGATCGGTACGGCAACCGGTTACTATGGAGCAATCGTCATCCCCGCACCCGGAAAATACATCGGCGCGGGGCATACCGAAGGGGGCGTTGAAGATGTAAAGTCCGTGATTGTCGTCTGCGACGGCAGGAAGGTCGATCCGGAGGCGGAAAAGGTCATACGGGGAGAACGGATTACTGTGGAGAAAATCTCCGGATTCGACAATCTTCTGTTCCGGGTCCGTCTGGAGCTGACGCCGGAAGGATTGATTGAGACGAAACGGTTCGTCGCGCAGGCGGACCAGAAATTCCAGCTTTTCTATGCGCATATCTTCTGTTTCGATAAGAAAACCACGGATTATTTTGCCCGGACCGGCAGGGGCGGGCGGATTTCCGGGAAATTCACCGGGGAACGCGTTGCATGGCATATCAATTCAAATGTCAAATATGTGGCGCAATACAATGCGGAGAAGAAGACCGGCGTACTGCTTTATTATCCGACGGTCATAGAAGGCGCGGTAAGAAAGGCGTGTATCTGGGAAGTGCCGAAAGCTTACCATAAGTTTTACATGATGGCAAAAGTACCGGGGCATGTCCCCGCCGGATGGCAGTCGCCGGTTTATACCGTCATACTGCGCTGTTTCGAGTCGGAAAATGTTGAGGCTTTTCCGGCAAAGACCGATGCCGAAGCTTCCGCCGCCGCGGCCATTCCCGCTGCTCCCCTGCCGCTTGACGGACTGACCGGATGATTTGTTTGCCTTGCATTCAAAAAGCTGGTTGGACAGTGTGATGTTCCGCATCATGCTTTGCATCGGAGCCGCTCATTCCGGTTTGGGATGGCGTTTCCGGCATGAAACATGAAAAAAAGCCCCGGAACGATGTCATTCCGGGGCTTCCGCTAATGAAAACTTATTCTTCGGAAACGGCTTTTGCCTTTTCTGCATTTTTCATTTCAAGTTCGACGAGAGTTTCGCCGTTCTTGTGATGCTGCCGCTTGTCCAGATATTTGCGCGCCTGTGTGGCGGCTTTGAGGACGGCGGCGTCAATCGCCTTGTAGAGATCGAAATCTTCGACTTGCGCCTTGGCAGTGAGATTCTTGATGTTTACAACGATATCTGCGATTGCCCTGTTGCCCTGGACATCCAGGACCGCAGTTGCCGAAATAATTTTCAGCGGCAGGTCCGCAAAATCTGCTGTAAGAGCGTCAATGACCTTCTGCCTGATTTGTTCTGTGACATCGAAATGTCTTCCGCTAACTGTGATTTCCATAGCTACACCTCCTTTTTCGAGTGCTGTCTAAACATAAACCCCGCTTTCCGGATTTCAAGTTCAAACACAAGGAAAAGTGAATTTTTTCAAAAAGAGGGTTCCGGATCAGGGAAAAGTTCTTTGCAGCGCTGTGCTTTTCCCATATCATTCCGTATTTTTCCGGTAAGGCACAAGAAAACACCGGGGGCGATATGACGGATTGCCCAGCCATGCATACAATTTTTCATAAGCCGTGTCTGCAACCTGCTGCCTGGGCCGGTAGAATCCCTTGAACTGCGAAAGAAAGGCGATTTCCTGTTCCGTGCAGTTGAATGGGCGCAGATCGATACAGCGCAATTCCTGTTTCGGAAATGCGGAAGACGCCACACGGTATTTTTCCAGCTCCAGAACGGAGATTCCATTTCCGCATACGACGGCGGTACATTCGTGTGTTCTTGCCGCGTAATCTGCAAGTTGTTCACGGAGGGAAAGCGCCGGTTCGCCGGAAAGATGTTCCTCGTTGAAAATCCATTCCGGCTTAGTTTCCAGTCCGTGTTCCCGGCAGGCGCGGCAAAACTCATTTGTCCTGCGCCGGAAACCGGTTTTGCGTCCGGGAGGGCCAAGCCTGCCGCCGATGAAAGCGATTTTACGGTGACCGAGCTCTGCCAGTTCGCTCACACAGATTCTTGTCGCTTCCTCATCGTCTCCCATAACGGTGTTGACTCCCGGACAGTCATAATGGGTTTCCAGTGTGATGTGCGGTTTGCGCATTTCCGCAAGACGTTCCAGCAGCGGAATGCAGTCCATTGGAGAAAGCACTATGACTCCGTCGTAGGAGTGCAGTTCCCCGCCCCAGTCGCTGTAAAACAAATTGAGCATGAACTTTTCTTTTAACAAACGCCGGATGAGAAGCTGGCTTTCCATGCTGCCGTCTTCGGTTCCCGGACCATATATTGAAGCCAGGGAAATATTGGCGTCCATCGGAAGCGCAATTCCGATGGTGATGGGAGCGTCGACCCGTTCCTGTGCATCGTCTGCGATGATTGTGCCTGCGTGTTTCCGGCGAATGATCAGTCCGGCGGCTTCCAGTTCCTCCAGAGCCGTTCGCAGGGTTTTGCGCGAAACCCCCATCCTGTCGGCAAGCTCGATCTCTTTGGGCAGTTTCATTCCCGGCTGATATTTCCCGAGCTTGATTTGTTTGCGGATCGTTTCCGATACCAAGTCATATGCGTGCATTGCAACCTCGAAGTAAAACGATTATAAATCATCGGCTGAATACTTAATTATATTGATCCCTGCGGCAATTTCAAGAGTAGAAAAATAAAATATCAGCCGAAACACCGGGGATGACGTTGAATTTTTGCTGTCAGGCAGTCCCGTGCCGGGGGAGTTTCCTTCCTTTCTGCGCCGGCAGATCATGTCGCTGAAAGGAGAAGCTGTTTGCGCCGCGATGCGCGGGAGATAGTTTTATCTCGGTTCATCTGAGAATTTCTCAAAAAAACGGTTTCCGGGTGTGGTGTTCTGCACCGGGGCTGCTCATCTGTCCTTCTGCTTCTACGGGACCGTTCTCTCTGTGATTTCATGAAACAGCGCCGGTGCTTCGGCACTTGGCATGGTATGCTTTGAAGCGCATCGTCTTATGATTTCATTAATTCCCCGGATGAAGGTGATGGTTCTGTTATCCGGCAATTTGCGCGAACCGATATATTCCGGATTGACCGTGCTGATGGGGATTGTCTGATGCATCAGTTCAATACAGTGTACATGGGCGCCTGCAATGTTCATGTTGACAAGGAAACTTCCCGGAACAGAGTTTATGCTGTCGAGCAGATTCCGTAGAATATTGTCGCGGATTTTTATGGGATCCTGTTCCATGGGGATCACATTGCCGTCCGGCAGATTGATTTCCCTTTGCGAAATGGATATTCTGCCTCCGGTTCCGCTGAGAGTGATCCGGCAGGGAAGGGGCGTTTCCGCGGATTTGCTGAGAATGAAGAAAAAATCAATTCCGTTTTCCGCTGTGGCATGGACCGCACCGGTATCGAATGATTCGATCTTTTGAGTGCGGTAGAGTTCTCCCGAAACGGAGCGGATTCCGATGGACGTATCAAAAGATGTTCCGCAAAGGAAAAAGGCGAGATTCAACTGATGGGCATTGCCGTTCATGAACGGAGAGTCGAAAATCGGCATTCCGTCGCAGTACAATTTTCCCGCCCAGTTGTTGCGCCGATAGTAAGAGTCGCCGGAAGTGGAGGAGGCGCAGGCGGTTATGCGTGTTATTTCTCCGATCATGCCGTTCAGTATCAGACGCTTCAAATGCAGGATCTCCGGACGGTAGAGATCCTGGAACGCCACGGCAGTGAAACGTCCGGTCTGTTTTTCCGCTTCCCGGATTGCTTCGACATCCGACATGACTGCCGCTGCCGGTTTTTCCACCAGAACATTCATTCCTGCGCGCATTGCCGCGATTGACATCGGCGCATGCATGGCGATACCGGTCGGAATACAGCACAAGTCTGCTTGTTCCGCGGCAAGCATATGACGGTAATCATCATATATACGGATTCCAAGCGCTTCCATTTCCGCGCATTTTTCCCGCTGATTCGCGTTGTCGATGACCGCTGCTGCGGCGAAGTTGAGTTTCCCCGCATGATGCCAACGCAGCAGATCACGATAATGAACGTCTCCGAATCCGGATACGCCGATCAGAACAACATTCAGCATGGTGTCTCCTTCCGCCGGAAAACTATTTTCCCGGAGGCGGATTCCCATCTCGGAGAGATTCGGATCATTTCTTTCCGCCGTTTGCTGTTGTTTCCGCAGGACATGCCCCGTAGCCGGGGAATCCGGACAGTTCAAAGGTCTTCACACTCAAGGGACCTTCTGTAAGGTTTTCCAGAGTTTCTGCATATTCCTTTGTCTTCATCGGATCAATAAAATGATGTCCTTTGAAAGTAATATCGGTGATGAATCTGTCATTTTTCCCAAGCCCGGTCTTTGCGTGGAATCTTTTCAAGCCTGCCATACTGTCCAGGCTGGGCGCATCTCCTTCGCCGCCGCAGTAACGCCATGGATCCTCCGGCGAAAAATACCAGAGATTATCATCCAGATCATAGTTCCCCTGCCGTGGATTCAATACTATACGTGCCGTACGGGCGAGCGTTTTGGCGCGTGTCAGAGCGACAAACAGGTTTTTACGGATTGCAACCTTGGCATCTTTACGCTCTTTTTGAAGGGAAATATGCCGGATCAGCGGAACGTAGGAGGTGTTCCGGAAGATCGCAAGGTTGCCGTTGTAAGCGCCGCTGATGGAGGTTACTCCGGAAAGAAATACATTGTCCGTGACGGATATATTGTGACAATTCACAATTACCAGCGGATTCTGATAGGTTCCGTTCCCATCCAGCACACATTGCGAGAGGCTGATATGCCGCGAGTCCCGCAACTGAATCATTCCAAAATCCATGCCGCCCCGGCAGGAATACTGCTTGTTGGCAAAATGACGCAGTACAAAACCGCTCAAATTGATGTATTCCAGATTCTGTATGCAGATCCCTCCGGGGCGCAGATAGTTGGAACCGTCGAGAATCACCGTTCCGGGGATTTCCGCGCGAAAGGTGATCGGCGCACCGGGGCGTCCCGGATTTTCCGGAACCAGAGACTGATGATAGATTCCGGGGCGGATGAAGACCGTATCTCCCGGTCTCGCCTCGGCTGCCGCTTTTGCCAGCGTGCGCCATGGTCTTTTTTCGCTGCCGTCCGCCGCATCGGAACCATTCTGGGCGACAAAGAGTTTCCGGTGCGCGGCAGAGTATGGCGGAACCGTGAAACGGAAAATTTCTCCTCTGGCAACGTTTCCGTTGACTTTCCGGATTCCGATCCCGTTTTCATACAGCAGCGGTTCTTCCGGAATGACAATCCGCGCATAGTAGTCTTTGCCGCTTGTCAGTCCATACAGATTGACTCGGTGAAACAGTTCGCCTGTGGAGTATGCCCTTTGCGTCATTTCCGGCGTGGTCCCGTATTCCAGAAACGAAGAAACCGGAATCGGAGCCCACCATTCGTCACGTTTCCGGATGGCATCTGTCGAAAAGCCGGGCAGTTCCCAGCGCACGGTCGCTCTGTCTCCGAAAGTCCGGATGCGTCCGGCGGGCACGGCGGTTGCACGGGAGGACGGTTCCGGATCAAACGGACCCTCCAGCCAGGGGGATTCCGGATGATAGATATTTTTGAGATTGTCAAACGAACAGCGGAACAGCACCGCATTTGCGGAATCGTCAATCCGTCTTCCCGCAACACGTTTCAAACGGATGTCTTCACACTGCTTCAAATTCAGCGTATCCACTTTGATATTGGCGAGTTCGATATTCCGTGAACCGGAGATATCCAGACTTTTGAATACGACATGCGGATTGCTTCCCAGACCGCGGATTGTTACTTCCTTTCCACTCCACTTGACATTACCGTAATTTCCCGGCGCGAGATAAAGTGTTGTGCCCGGCAGCAGTTCGCGCGCCGCACGTGCGAAAGTGCGGAAAGCGGTTTTCCGGCTTCCGCCGTCGGCATTGTCGCTGCCGTCCACGGCAACGTAAACGACCGGGGCGGAACCGGGATAAGCTCCCCTCCCGGAATTTCCGTCATGTCTTTGCAGGCGGAAATCATAGTATTCCGGAGCGCAGAATACCGGTTTGTTTTTGCTGCCGAAAATCAGGTTGGACGGATTGTCGTCATAAACACGCGAGGGCGCCTCGAACGTATTCGCCGTGTCTGTAATCGGACGCCCTCCGGAGAGGTCACTGTAATTTAACAGACTGCATCCCAGTACGACATTCCGCTCTGCCAGACGCGGGGGACGGGAGGCTTTGTAGTAAAGTCCGAGCCTTGCATTGACGATGATATTGCCTCTGGCGGTACAGTGTTCTGCACCGGAATAGAAGCGCAGACCGTGGACTTCCGTATCGGCGATAATGTTATTTTCCGCAAGACAATACTTGGATTTGCCTCCGAAAAAGAGTTGTGCCGCCTCGCCGTATCCGCGCGCTTCGTTGCGGAGGAAGAAGCAGTTCCGCGCTGTGCAGCCGATGCTGTTTGCCGTAAATGCCAGGCCGCCGGAGTTGTAATGAAAATGACAGTTTTCCACGAGAATGTTTCGTGTCCGGATCGTCCTGATTGCCACCGCCAGTGACGACAGCCGGGGATTTTCATGCGCCGAGCCGCAAAACGTCAAGTTTCGGATTACGACATGTTCCGCTGTGTTCAGTTCAAAGAGGTATCCGCTCCGGACAGTTGCCCTCAACCCCTTTCCCGGTTTGCATCCGGTGAAACTGTGACAGTAGAGATAGTGTTCTTTTCTGTCGTAAAAATATGTTCCCCGGAACCGTTCCATGTCATCCGCTCCCGGCGCCGGCATCATGTTCCGCTTGTTTGCCAGATCGGAAATGCCGTATGTATCTTCTGCCCAGGCGGCACGGTAAACAAACGGTTTTCCGGGAACAGGCTCCCATGTGACCGTGTCCAGCGATTTCCATGCGGTGACAAGAGTGTTTTCTCTGTCTTTGCCCTGAATGACAATAGGGGATTCCTGTGTCCCCCGGCAACGGATTGCAACGGTTCCCTGGCGATAGACCCCGGGAAGCAAGGTCAGAGTGTCTCCCGGGCGCAATGCCTGAACCGCTTTCTGAAGCGAGTCCGCAGGTGTAACGGTATATTCTGCCCCGTGCAGGAAAAACGGAACGGACGCCATCCATATCATGATCAGTTTTTTATTCATTTCTGTTCCTTTCTGAATATTGCAGTTACCATTGGTTTTCATAGACGGGGTTCCAGCGTGCGCTGTCCGCCGGAAGCCAGAATGAGGTGGCTTGCCAGCCTGCATCGGAACTGCCAACGTAGGTCAGGGGAAGCGTTCCGTATCTGCGGTGTTCCGCGTGTCCGTCAAGGAACACCACGATGCAGCCGTTGTTATGCCTCCACGCGAACGGGTAAGAGCCGGATTGCTGATAATTGACAAGCGGATATGTGTCTGCGGATTCGGAGAAATAACAGCTGCGCGATGGCTTTGTGCAGCGTTCAAGCTTGACGCAGTTCTGTATTTGCCCGTTCAATCCATAGAAATAATGAGTCGCAGCGGAAGCCGGGAAGGCGGATGGACAACTGATTTTTGTCGTGATTTTCTTGCCGCTGCGGGAAAATGCGACTCCTCCGATAACGCTGTTGTCTACATCGGGAAGCTTTAAATAATGCCATAGGGTGCCGCGTCCGCCTCCGCGATACCATTCTCCGGAACCGGGGCGTCCTCCTCCGGTCCCGTAAGGAACCGTGTATCCATTATAGTCATCGCAGTAGAACATGCCTGCCTTGCCCAGTGCCATCATATTGTTCAGGCAGGAGATTTGTTTTGACTTCTCTCTGGCACTGTTCAGCACAGGCAGAAGCATTCCTGCCAGGATCGCGATGATCGCAATCACGATGAGGAGCTCGATCAGGGTGAAAATTCGTATTTTCACCCTGCGAAGGAAGAATATCGAACAGGGAACACGGAAGGAAGAAGGAGGAAAACATTTGAACAATTGAACATTAGAACAATTCAACAATGGAAAGAAGAAAGGAGAAACGAGGTTGGACAGGAATTGACTGCGTCCTCTTTGGGAGACCGCTCCCTGCCGCGAATTACGACAGATTTCGGTATTGGAAACAAAATCATGGCGGGGGACTCGCTCCGTGAGGTCCTGAAAAACATTTTCATCATGACATAATTCCGAATTCAGGTTCAGACTTACTCTTTGCGTCAAGCGCTTCTCGTGCTCGCAGAACAATTCCCCCGCCCTGTCATTGTCTTTCATTGACAGGGTAGAATCCTGATTTGCGGCGCAAGACGGTCTCCGGCAAAAGACGCTGTCAATCAGCGTCCTGCCCTGCCTCTGCCGGAACGGAACACGCATTTCGCAATTTTTCATCATAAGAAATTTTATCAAGGTGAATTGATGGCTACGCTTTGACGACACATGAAAAGATACACCCATTTCCACTCCTTTTTCCTTTTTTATACCGTTTGTTTTCACTGCTTTCCTGTTGATGGAAAGGCAGTATGTTTGAAATTCCGACTTTTATGAATCGTCTGCATGTCCTGTATATTTTTATAATAGGTATCCTCTTTGATACTTATTATATTCATTTCATGGAAAATGTCAAGAGGCAGTTTGAAAATATTGGCATTTTTTATCGGCAGTTCATTCAAAAATTGGTTCGTATCGCGATGCTTCCATCATAAGAAAGTGATCATGCACGGGGCTCATTCCATGCGGCAGATCGAACATCCCGGCGGACATGATGGTTTCTGGATTGAATATCTGAAAAAGAAAAAACATGACCGATTCCCGGTCGAATTATTGAAATCAGCCAATCAAACTCTTGGAGACCTTTTGAAATGAAACATACGGTAAAAAACGGATTTCACACAAATCCGGTCAAAATCAATCTGGTCGGCGTCGGCGGAGGCGGATCGCTGGTGCTTTCCGGGCTGGTCCGACTTCATCTGGCAATGAAAAGCCTCGGTCATCCTTACGGACTGGACGTTGAAGTATGGGACCCCGACAGAGTCTCCCCGGCAAACATCGGACGGCAGCTTTTTGCCGCTTCCGAGGTCGGACTGAATAAAGCGGAAGCGCTCGTGAACCGCTACAATCTCGGTTTCGCCTTGAACTGGAAGGCACATGCGGAACGTTACCGCTTCACCCGTACTTTCGATATCCTCATTGCCTGCGTGGATTCCCGGAAGTCACGGAAAGAAATCTTTCAAACTCTTCCGAAAAAGAACGGGCCATATGTCCTTGACGGAGGCGTCCTCGCCACCTGCGGGCAAGTCATCATCGGCAATGGCAGTAATGAGCTGCCGTATCCCTATGTGGAACTGCCGACACTCATTGACACAAAAGTCAAGGAACAGAATCTGCCAAGCTGTTCCCTTGCCGAATCGCTTTCCATTCAGGAGCTGTTCGTAAGTCAGTGGCTCGCCACCGCCGGACTCGAATTGATCTGGCGGCTTTTCCGCAAAGGCGGTCTTGACTACCGCGGATTCTACATCAATCTCAATACCGGGCGTATGAATCCCGTGCCGATTGGGGAATAAATCTGTTTTGTGCCTCCTATGAGAAACTGTTTGTCAAGTGTTGGCTTGCAGAAGAATTATCCTTTTTGAAAATATAGTATGCAATCGGGCTTGACAGAACCATTGACATTATAGGACACAGCGGACTTTGCTTTCGCCCATTGTCCTCGAAGGAGGAATCCGGGTTGAATATTGTCAGGAAAAAATATCAGGAATTTTCTACTATCGCTGAAATTTTTCTGGATCGGATTCAAAGAGATGTTTTCCCGTTGTGGAAGAATCAAAGGAGGCGTTGATTGTTGCAATAATGACTGCCTTTAATTTATTTTGCTTACGATGATTCATAGATACCTCCTGCTTTCAAGGTCGTAAAGGTACATGATTCCTGCGAATTTTCCATAATGGTCATAACTATTCCCAATACGCTTTGGGATATTGTCTGATTGATGGAGGGGAATGGCTCGGAAATTTGTTATGTTTTCAAATATCATCCGCATTTTCGGGCGCGGATGAGCAACGATGAAATCCCGGCGGACGGCAGTTCGGGCGTTTTTCTGCTTGAGTTCTGCCGTAAGGGTTTTTGCAGATAAACATCGTATTTCGCAGCATTGCGGAACGATAATTTCGTCTTTCGGTACACCATGAATTAACAGTAGCTGAACGTTTTTCGGATCTGGGAGACTAGCTGTGGAACTGATATTGACCGCCTTCAGCTTGCTGCTTTTGATGTAACGATTCTCGCTATTGGGCAACATATCCAGAAACTTAACGTATCAGAATTGCTTCAGCTTTTCTGAACGTTATTCTAACGATGGCGAATTGATTGTTTCTGGATATTGATTCAAGCTTGAGCCGTCCCTGATTCCTGCCGATTCCCTGTTGCTACTGCGGATTAGATCTCGAATGGATTCCACAAAACTTATAAGTTGTTCCAAGACTTTTTTCAATAGATTGGGACAGGGAAGGAGATTCTGATTGTTTTGAAGAGCGAACAATGTTGCAGGGTATTCTCAAAATTTTTTCCAGGTTTTGATTCACCTGTTAGAATAAATACTACTTATTTTGTATTTTATTCAAAGGTTTGATATTTTACGAAATTTTATTGCGTAGTTAGAAAAAAATAAAATAATACAATACTAGTTTGGTTGACTTTATAAAATAGCATGATATATTAAAGCTCCTGTAATCGGAAAGCACGGTTCGGAGAAAAAACTTGCCGCTTCCTTGCATCCGCTCAATAAAATCATCAGCAAGCAGGGAGGTTTATAATGAACAATGCCGAAGCAATCCTGACGATCGAAAATCTCTACAAACACTTTCCGGTAAATGGAGGCACGGTAGAAGTTCTCCATGATATCAACTTTAGCTTTCGGGCCGGTGAATTCGTTACCATTGTCGGCGGTTCCGGGTGTGGGAAATCCACACTTTTGCGGATCATTTCAGGATTCATCAGGGATTTTGAGGGTAGCGTGCTTCTCTGCGGAAAACCGATTTCCGGACCCGGACGGGATCGTGGTTTCGTTTTTCAGGAAGCCCGGCTGATGCCGTGGCTGACTGTGGAGGAGAATGTCGCATTCGGACTGCTTGACCGCAAACAGGCTCCGCTCATCGTCCCGGAATATCTGAAACTGGTCGGTCTTGACAAATTCGCCAAGGCGTATCCCGGCCAGCTTTCCGGGGGAATGGCCCAGCGATGTGCGATTGCACGGGCACTGATCAACCGTCCGAAAATTCTGCTGCTTGACGAACCGTTCGGCGCATTAGATGCAATGACTAAAATCTATCTCCAGGAGGAACTGCTCAAAATTCACAAGCATAATAACAGCACAATGATCATGGTGACGCATGATATTGAAGAGGCTATTTATCTTGCTGACCGGATCATCGTAATGACGCCTCGCCCCGGAAAGATTCGCGAAATTGTTCCGGTAAATTTGATGCGTCCGAGAGACCGCAATCATCCAACTTTTGTGGAGATTAAACGGCATATTTTCCGTGAATTTTTTGCAACTGCCGAACAGAGGATTGAATATTTCATATGACCAACCTGAAAACATTAATAAAGCGCAAGGCGAAATCACTCGGAGCCACTCTAGTCGGATTCACCAACGTTGCGCGCTACCGCGAATATTATCCGGATTCCCCGACGGTATTTCATCCTGACCGTATTTGGCCGGAAGCGAAATCGGTTATCGTAATGGCTGTGCCGATGCCGCTGCCAATCGTGGAAAGCACTCCGTCGATCAATTATCAGGAGCTTTATACGACCAGCAACATCATGCTTGATCGGATCGCCTATGATCTGGTACTCTGGCTGACGGCAAAAGGGTATCCGGCGATCTGGGCGCCACGCGACTGTTATTCGGATCTCAAATATCTGATTAATAATGCCATGTCCAGTTTCAGCCATGTGATCGCCGGTTATCTTGCCGGACTGGGCACCATCGGCTGGAATCATACCCTCCTGACAAAGGAGTATGGGCCGCGTCATCGTCTGGTATCCATACTGACCTCGGCAGAGATAGAGCCGGACGAAGTGATGCGCGAGGAGCTCTGTTTGCATTGTGATGTTTGCCGGAAGCTCTGTCCCGTGCAAGCGTTGTCCGGAGACCGGAAGGACAAATTCGCCCGGATGGATATGAATGCCTGCACGGTCCGCCATCAGGAACTGAAAGATGCCGGGAACTGGCCATGCGGAATCTGTACCAAAGTGTGTCCAGTCGGCGAGGACCGGAAATTTTATAATAGAACGGGAGTGAAACGGTACTTTGAAGAACAGCAGGGAAATCCCGGCAAGCTGCCGGAAATCGAAGCATGGAATCACATGAGAGCATTTGGATCAAGAGTTGACAGAAAAGGAGAATAGAATAATGGATAGAAAAACTGTAATTGTTATTGCGGTGATAATCGCGGCGGCATTCGCCAGTTTGTTTTTCCTGCCGAAACAGAAAAGAACAGAGCAAAACAGCGGCCTTTCGGAGATTCGCCTTGATTATGCAAACTGGAGTCCGATTGGACTGGTTCTGCGTCAGCAGGGTTTCTTGGAAGAAGAACTGAAAAAAGACAACATCCGGGTGCGCTGGGTATTCAGCCAAGGCTCCAACAAGTCGATGGAATTTCTGCGTAGCGGCAGTGTGGACATCGGTTCGTCGGCGGGCGTTGCGGCTCTGATCAGTTTTGCCAACGGCAACCCGATCAAAACCGTCTATATCAGTACGACGCCGGAGTGGACTGCCCTCCTGCTCAAGCCGGGCAGCACGATTAAAAATGTGGCGGAACTGAAAGGCAAAACCATCGCCGCCACGCCGGGAACCGATCCTTATGTATTCATGGTCCGGACTCTGGCAGAGGCAGGGCTGACGCTGAACGACGTGAAGGTCGTCACGCTTCAACATCCAGACGGCAAGAACGAGCTGCTGCGCGGTCGAATTGACGCCTGGGCGGGACTGGATCCGCTGATGGCACAGGCGGAACTGGCGGGGGCGCCATACCTTTACCGCAATGTTGGTTTCAACACTTACAATGTAATCAGCGTGCGGCGAGAGTTTGCGGAAGCGCATCCTGATCTGGTCAGCCGTGTCCTTGCCTCCTATGAAAAAGCGCGCCGCTGGGCGCAGGAGCATCCGGCGGAATATCTGGAGCTCGTCGCCCGTGAAGCAAAAATAACGCCGGAAGTCGCAAAACTGCTTCTGGAACGCACCGGACTCGGCGATGCCGCGTTCACCGGAAGGCAGGATGCATCGCTGATTGAGGCGGGGAAAGCACTTCAGCGCAGCGGAATCCTCAAAAACGACCGCGATATGGAAACGGTGGTCGGCGAACTGATCGATCGTTCTTATTTTGCCCCGGAATTCAACCGGAAGGAGAAGTGAAGCATGGGATGGATTTTACCGATTTTTCTGGTGCTTTTCTGGCAGGCAGCTTCATCGCTCGGCATTATTCAGGCGGAATGGTTGCCGGCTCCTCTGACAATCGCCCACACGCTTTACGAGCTCGGACGTTCCGGAGAACTCTGGGGGCATATCGGCGTCACTGTGTTGCGGGTATTGATCGGTTTCGTGATCGGAGCCGCCGCCGGAACTGCGGCGGGGGCACTGACTGGATATTCCGAAAAGGCCCGCAGGCTGTTTGATCCGACGCTACAGGCTCTGCGGAATATTCCGTCGATGGCGTGGGTTCCGTTGTTTCTGCTTTGGCTGGGCATCTTCGAGGAAAGCAAGATCATGCTGATTGCCACCGGAGTCTTCTTCCCGGTCTACCTGACCCTGGCTTCCGGGATTGAACAGGTGGACCGCAAGCTGTTGGAGGTTGGAGAACTCTTCGAGCTGGATGCGGGAAGTCAGATTCTCAGGATCATTCTTCCCGCGGCTTTGCCGTCGTGGATCACCGCGCTGCGCAGCGGATTGAGTCTCGGCTGGATGTTTGTTGTCGCCGCGGAACTGATGGGCGCTTCAAAGGGCCTGGGATTTCTGATGTATGATGCCCAGCAGACCAGCCGGGCTGATGTGATTATCGCCAGTATCGTATTGTTCGCAATTCTCGGCAAGGTCAGCGACGGACTCCTTGCATTGAGCGGGACACATCTGCTCCGTTATCAGAAAGCGGGGTGAGAAGCAATGAATGAAATCCGGATCCGTCCGGCGACGGAATGCGATGCTCCGGCATTGTCGGAGATTTACAACCATTATATTCTTCACACAACCGCAACTTTTGCCGAATATCCGTTGAATTCGGATGTTATGCGGAGAAAATTGTTAGAGGTGCACCATGACCGATGTCCGTTCCTGATTGCGGAAACGGAAGACGGAGTGACAGCCGGTTATGCCTGCGCCGACCGCTTCCGAAGTCTGGATGCCAACCGGCTTGCCGAGCTGAGCATCTATTTTGCTCCGGAATATACCGGCAGGGGATGGGGAGTTCCACTGGTTCTGGAGCTGATTTCAAAATTGAGGAGTGATTCTTATTACGCAGGTTTGATGGCGGTTGTCACATCGGACAACGAACCGAGTCTGCGTTTTCACCGCCGATTGGGCTTTCTGGATGCTGGAATCTGGAAGCGGGCGGCGTATAAACAGAACAAATGGTGTGATGTTCAGGTGTTGAGATACCCTGTCGTCCCCGAAATCCAATGAGGTGTATTATGGACAGAAAATTTCATCTGAAACAATTTGGTTTTTCAACCGCGGCCGGAATTGCTTTGCTTCTTGCCGCCTGCGGAAAAACGGAGGAGACGAAGACAGCCCAGCCTCTGCGGATCGGCTATCAGCAGGGGGGAAGCTCCACGCTTCCGATGATTGCCAGAGAAAATTATTATTTTGAACAAACCGGTGTCAAAACCGACTTTACCGTGTTTACCAGTTCCAGCGACGGGCTGAATGCGCTGAATGCAGAAAAGCTTGATCTCGGGGTTTCGTTCGGCACCTGCGCTCCGCTGACTTTCGCTTCGAAAGGCTCCAAATTCGTCATCATCGGCGGGAATCTTTCCGGTGGCCATCCGGTCATGGTGAAGAAGGAAAACGCGCATAAATATAAAAGCATCCGGGATTTCAAGGGAAAAACGGTGGGCACGCCGCGTATTTTTACCTCCGACGTCGTGTTCCGCGGCGCTCTGTTTGAGGCGGGAATTGATCCGGAAAAGGACCTGACGATTGTCGAATTCAAACGTCCGATTGATGTGCTGGAAGCCGTCAAAAGTGGAAAGGTCGAAGTCGGGATCGGTGTGACCAACACCATCGGGCGGGCGTTGCAGGCGGGACTCGCCCTGCCGCTTTGGAGCAATGACTTTTTCCCGAATCATCCCTGCTGCCGGATTGTCGCCACGGAAGAGGCGGTTCGTACCAAACGCCCGGAGTTGGTCAAGTTTCTGAAAGCCGAACTTCTGGCGGAAAAGAAATTCTCGGAAGATCCGGAATCCGGAGTCCGCGCCAATATCAGCCAGCAGAAATTCAGCGAACAGCTTGCCCGTGATCTCGTGCTGGAACCGCATTCCCAGCTTTCCGTTGACCCGAACCGAAAAGGTGTGGAAGACATGTGGAAATACATGAAGCACATAGGCTATGCTAAAGGAGAGGTTGACCTCGGGAAAGTAATTGACACAACACTTTATTATGATGCGCTTCAACAGCTTCGCAGGGAATCTCCCGATCCTTTCTGGGAAAAATTGGAACAGCGTTATAAGGAACAGAATCTCCATGAGTGAACCTCTGATACAGTTGAAAGACATTTCTTTTTCCTACGCCGGCGAACCTACGTTGGCGGGGATTTCTCTTGAAATAACGGAAAATGAGTTTGTGGCGATCATCGGACCTTCCGGCTGCGGGAAAAGTACACTTCTGCGCCTTGTGAGCGGTCTGCTCGCTCCGACAAGTGGCGAAATCCTCGTTTCAGGAAAGCCGGTGACGAAACCGGGGCTTGACCGTGCGATGGTTTTTCAGGATTACAGTCTGTTCCCGTGGATCAACTGTGTCGACAATATTGTGCTGGCTTTGGAACAGACGCGGCCTGAACTTGAAAAGCGTGAACGGAAGCGTATCGCTGGCGAGTATCTTGCAATGGTCGGGCTGGCCTGCAGCGGATGCAAACTGCCCGGTGAACTTTCCGGAGGAATGCGGCAGCGTGCCGCAATCGCCCGCGCTTTGGCAATGAATTCCCCGATCCTGCTGATGGACGAACCGTTCGGGGCGCTCGACGCGATCACCCGCGCCCGCCAGCAGGAGATGCTTTTGGAAATCTGGCAGGCGGGAGGCGCTTTGAAAAAGACCGTTCTTTTTGTCACGCACGATGTGGATGAGGCGCTGACCCTTGCCGGCCGGGTGATTGTTCTCGGGGTTTGCCCGGGGCATGTTGCCGCGGATATTCCCGTGGATCTTCCGTATCCGCGTTCGCGCGGGAGCTCAATATCCAATGAGCATTTTCAAACATTGCGTGGAAGACTGTTGCAGGAGCTGGACCTCGCGATCAGCCGCCAGCTGGAGGCTGCATCGGAACTTCAGGAAGGAGGCGGAATATGAACCGCAGAGAATATGAATTGAAACAGGCGAATTGCGACCGTTGGATCGCACGGATCGGATCAAGTATCATTTTTGCCGCACTGGTTGGCGTTTACGCCGTACTGACCGATCTGACGGGATGGCTTGATCCGGTTCTGTTTCCCGGCTGGGGAATGATTCTGCCGGAAATGGTTCAATCGTCGAAGGAACTTTTCAAGGGGCTGTTTTTTTCGCTCCGGCTGTTGATTCCGGCTCTGGCTGCGGCGATTTTTGCCGGAGTGGCGTTTGGAATCGCGATTGGAATGCGTCCGCGCATCAAACTTGTGCTGATGCCGCTTTTCCGGGCGCTGAACCCGATTCCGCCGACGATGCTGATTCCCTACGCCATTGCAGTCCTGCCGTCGTTCTGGCTGTCCTCGGCGGCAATTATTTTCATTGGCGTTTTCTGGCCGGTTCTGATGAGTACGCTGCATGGCGTGGTGATGCTGGAGCCGCGCTGGCTTGATAATGCGCGGTGTCTGGAGCTTTCCGGACACCGGCTGGTATTCAAAGTGATTCTGCCGGGAGCAATGCCGCAGATTTTCGCCGGAATCGGTTCCGGTCTGATTTTCAGCTTCATTCTTCTGACGGTCGCTGAAATGTTCGGCGCCAAAGCGGGAATGGGTTTCTATGTACAGTACTATGCCGATTTTGCCGAATACGGCAAGGTGTTGGGAGGAATCCTGTTCCTTTCCATCGTGGTGATCGTCATTATGACGGTGTTTGACTGCATTCAGCGCCGCGTTCTGCACTGGATGCAAAAACGGTAAGGAAAAAAGACACGATGAAAGAATATGACCCGGAATTGACGGCGCGTGTGAAGAAATATGCCTTGGAACAGGGGGCCGCTCTCGTCGGGATTGCTGACGCGGAGATTTTAAATGACGCTCTTGAAAAGGATTTTCGCCCGGAGGATTGTCTGCCCAACTGCCGTTCCGTTGTGGTTCTTGCTCTCCATATTCCGGATGGGGCGCTGGAAATCATGAGACGGGGAAAGATGAATTACAGTTACAATATGTTCGGATATGCCTATCTGAACCGCGAACTGGATTTTCTGATCTACCGCATGACGCTGTTCCTCGAAAACGAAGGATATGCCGCGGTTCCGCTTCCCGCCCGCGGCACTCAGTATGGAGCGCGCAAACCCTATGGCCCGATTTCCTACCGGCACTGCGCCGTTGCGGCGGGACTGGCGACCTTCGGGTTGAACGGACTTGCTCTGACGCCGCAGTACGGCTCTCGCCAGCGGTTCGTCGGCATTCCGACCACCGCGCCGCTGGAGCCTGCGCATGAGCTGCTGGATCAGTCGATCTGCGACGGTTGTCTGGAGTGCATCCGTAACTGTCCGGCGCATGCTCTTTCGCTGAATCCGCCGCATGTCTGCAGGCTCGGCAGCCGCACTTATCGCTATGCGGAATGCAATCCGGTCAAATGCACACACATGGCGCGCGGACTCAGTACGGAAGTCTGGCCCGGGGCAGTGTTCAATCCGAATGTCGATGTGCCAGTTGAAGAGGCTCAGAGTCGGGCAGGACATTACGACGATCTCTGGAACAAACGCGACGCCCGCATCCGCATCAGCGAACACGCCGAGGCAACTTACGGTGCAACCCTTTGCGGCCGCTGTATGGCGTTCTGTACTGCCGGGCATGATGCAATGAACCGCAGGATGCGTCCGTTCCAGACCTCCTATCAGAACGACGAGGTCCTGCACAGGGATGGCACAGTTCATGTTGCCTCAAGGATCAAAAAAATGAGAGAGCAAAAAATGCAGAAACAGAAATGCTGAAGATATGTATTTCAAAGAAGACAGATTGACGGATCTCTGCGTGCGGATTTTCCTTGATTGCGGAATGTCGGAAACAGCGGCAAGACAAACCGCGCGGGTTCTGATCGCCGCCGACTTTCATTTGGAACAGGAATTGCAGAACTGCATTTTACAATAAAAAATCAAGAAAGGATAAACTGAAGATGAAATTCGAAACACTTTCCATTCATGCCGGACAGGAGCCCGATCCCGCAACGGGAGCGGTTTCCGTTCCGATTTTCCAGACCAGCACCTTCGCCTTCATCAGCGCCGGACATCCGCACAAGGACATGTATTCACGGGTCAGCAATCCGACCCGGACCGCGCTGGAAACGAGTCTTGCCGCGCTGGAGCACGGCAAGTTCGGTTTCGCATTCTCCTCCGGAATGGCGGCGGAGACGACTGTGCTCGAACTGCTCAACGCGGGCGACCGTATTCTCGTCCACAGGGAACTCTACGGCGGAACCTACCGTCTGCTTTCCATGGCGACCACAGGACGGCGCTATGATCTTGAATATATAGATGCCGGCAATCCCGATGAACTCCGTACCGCTCTTGCCAGACCGACGAAACTTGTCTGGATTGAAACGCCGACCAACCCCCTGATGACCCTGATCGACATTGCAGAAACAGCCCGGATCGTTCATGAAGCGGGGGCGCTTCTGCTGGTCGACAATACCTTTCTTTCGCCGTATTTCCAGAATCCGCTTGATCTCGGCGCGGATTTTGTACTGCATTCGGTCACGAAATACATCAACGGGCATTCCGACGCCATCGGCGGCGCCGTTGTCACCAACCACGAAGAACATGCGGAGCGGATCAGGTTTCTTCAGAAATCGCTTGGCACCAATGCCCAGCCCTTCGACAGCTTTCTGATTCTGCGCGGCATCAAGACAATGGCGGTCCGGATGCAGGCGCACAACCGCAATGCGCTTGCTCTGGCGGAATTCCTTGAGAAACACCCGAAAGTGGAAAACGTCATCCATCCGGGACTGTCAAGCCATCCGCAGCATGAGCTGGCGAAACGGCAGATGACCGGTTTCGGCGGAACGTTTTCCTTCCGCATCCGGGGAGGTGTCCCGGAGGTGCATCGTTTCCTCGACGGACTTGGAATCATTACGCTGGCAGAGTCGCTCGGCGGTGTCGAATCCCTGATCGAACATCCCTGGAGCATGACGCACGCCGCCATTCCGGCGGAAGTGAAACTCGCTTCCAATCTTACGGAAAACCTGATCCGCATTTCGGTCGGGATAGAACATATTGACGACCTGCTCGAAGATATAGCGGGCGCATTGGAGAAGATTTGATGGACGACGCGCTTCTTGCAGAACTTGCCGCAATCGTCGGACCGGAACGGTTCATATCAGGCGATCCGGTGCGTCTGGAACCGTTTGGGCACGATGAAGTCTCCGGCGGAGCAGGACACACCCGTCTGCCGGATGCCGTTGTCTTTCCGGAAACCGAAGAGGAGATCAGGCAAATCGTGACGCTTGCCGATCTCCATCGTTTTCCTGTCACCGTACGGGGTGGCGGAACCGGACTCGCCGGAGGAGCGGTTCCCGTTTGCGGCGGCATCGTTCTCGCCACGGAACGGCTCAACCGCATTCTCGAGATCGATACGGAGAGCCTGACCGTTACTTTGGAACCGGGTGTTGTAGTCAAAAAACTCAATGACGTTCTTGCGGAAAAGGGGCTGATGTTCCCCTGCTTCCCGATCAGTTTTGAGAAGTGCTTCATCGGCGGCAATGTCGCCACTAACGCCGGCGGCGGAAGGGCGGTCAAATACGGGGTTACCGGACGCTATGTCCTCGGCATGCGGATTGTCACGCCGACGGGGAAAGTCCTTGAACTGGGCGGGAAACTGCAGAAAAACGTCACCGGATACAACCTGATGCCGCTCCTGATCGGCTCCGAAGGAACACTCGGAATCATTACGCGCCTGACACTGAAGATCGTTCCGCTGCCTACGGAGCGGATAGATCTGCTGGCGTTTTTCCCGGATAACCGGAGCGCCATCGGCATGGTGCCGCGCCTGATTTCCAGAACCGGCGTGGTGCCGGCGTCAATTGAATACATTGACCGACTTTCCATTGAAGTGACGCACCGTTTCCTGAATGACCCGCTTGACTATCACAACTGCGGTGCTGCGCTGCTTTTTTCTCTTGACGGATTCGACCGACAGACGGTGGAACGGGAATATACGGTGCTGCGGGACTTCGTGAGCAAATCCGGCGCGCTCGGCTTTGAGGTCGGACTTACTCCGGCGCAGCGCGAGATGTTGTGGAATGTCCGGCGCAATCTGGCAAAGGCATTCCGCGCAGCATCCGATTTTCAGACCTGCGAGGATATCACCCTCCCGCCGGGAAAACTTCCGGAAATGCTGGAGGAACTACACAGGATTGCCGATGATTTCGGAATTCTGATTCCGACTTTCGGTCATGCCGGTGACGGCAATCTGCATCCGCGCATTGTTGCTCCTCCGGAGTGGACTCGCGAACGATGGGAACGGGAGCTCCCTCGGATTTTCGAAGCGATGTACCGTGCGGCATATGCGCTGGGAGGCCAGATTTCCGGTGAACACGGCATCGGGGAAAAGCGGCGCGAATTCATCGGCCTGACGGTGCCGGAGGAGAATCTCGCATGGATGCGGACAATCAAGCAAGCCCTTGACCCGAATGGAATTTTGAATCCCGGAAAGGTATTCTGAATGAACCAGCCCCGGAACCCTGAACCGACAGTTCCGGGGGCTGTATTTGTCGGATTTTTTATTTTCCTGTTTTTCGCGGCTCCGGGAATGTTTTTTCACTCAAGACCCGTTTGTAGTAGAATTTTGAGGTGTAGATCGCCGCTGCCGGGTTGTGCCCCAGTACCCGGTCTTTGACGATGAACGTCACCGCCGGAGCCTTGCTGTGACGGGTGAAAATCGCGTCATGACCGACGCACAATCCAACCAGCACATTCAGATCTGCCCCCCAGTCGTTGAGCACCTTCGCCTGAAGAGCCGGATTGCAGCAGGATTCATTGCAGCCGGGACATACTTTCAACTCATCCGGAAGACCGATTTCCGTCTTATCGATCGCGCCGACCTTGCAGATGACAGTCTTCGTCTCAATTCCGGCTGTCCGCACGATCCTGGCGTAGATTGACGCTTCGTCCAGCAGGCCGATACAGCTTGCGATACCGAGCTTTTTTACACCGAGCTTCAGTGCAAAACGGATCGTTTCCTCCAGCCGGGTCAGGCGTCCATAATATTCACCTTCGATTTCGGCGGCGGCGCGGGCGAGCCGTCCGTCGATGCCGTCGCTCTCATACAGCTTCCGCGTCCGATCCGCAGCGTCCCTGTATTCTTCGGTCAGGCAGAATGCCGGATACTGTTTTTCCCGTCGGTAGCAATTGCGGATCGCGCATTCCGAGCAGCTTAAATTGCATTTTTTTTCCTTGTTCATGATGGAACCTCCCGTAATGTGAATTTTTCAAATTTCAATTCCAAGCAACAATGCAATGATCGTATTTGCCTGCATTGCCGCGGCAATGCCGACGCGGGGCGATGCAGGGGGCATTGCAGGTGATATTGCCGAAACCAGATCGCCGGCGATGTAAAGCCGTTCTCCCGCTTTTCGCAACCGCATTTCGTTGGAGCGTCCGAAACCGGCAAGGCCGCTGGCGGCAACTACGGTTTTCCCCGCCTTCCGGAGTTCTTCAATCAAGAACATTTTCGCCTCGGGAGTGTCGAATGCCTCGGCGACAATATCACAGTCCTCAAAAAGGCGGGACACATTTTCCCGGGTGATGCGGATTGTGTGCAGTTCCAGATCGACATCCGGATTGATCCGCTTCAGATTCTCAGCGACCGCCTCGGTTTTCCTTTTCCCGATCTGATCGGCAAAGAAGAACTGACGGTTGAGATTTCCGGCAGACACCGTGTCGAAATCCGCGACAGTGAAATGCACTGCGCCGCTCCGGACGAGATGGGACAGCAGATTGGAGCCCAGCCCGCCAAGCCCCGCGACACCGATGTGCACAGAGGAAAGAATGGCCCGCTGTTCCTGCGTCAAATAAGGATTTGTCTCCATGAATCAGCCTCCGCCGACCATGGAAAACAGATTCAGCCGATCTCCGTCCTGCAGGATATGTTCCTCCAGAGGATCCGAACCGGAAAGAATCATCCCGTTCCATTCGAGAATAAGATTTTTCCGGGAAATTTTCTGTTCCTCCAGAAAAGCGGCGATCGGCATCTGTTCCTTCACGGCCAGATTCTGTCCGTTGAATTGAATATTCTGCATTGAAATTCTCCTTTTTCAGCTTGAAAAGTTTTGCAACACTTAAGATAGCTTATATACACAACTTTTCAAGTAGTCTTTATTAAAAAGCAAAAAATTTATTATTTAGAGCTGTATGAATGATAAAATCAAATTCTTTGATACTCAATAGTCTATTAAAATAGTATTATATTTTTTCGTTCCATACTCCCCGGGCGTTTTCATTCTGACGGGGAGGAATGACGCCGATGGCAGGGGAACCGGTTCATAAGTCGGCCCGGATATAAAAGGAAGAGCATCACATCGCGGTCTCGGCGCATAGAAGGCATATCGGAGAGCACCCCGGAAATGCCCGGGGATGACGGATCAGCCCGTGACGGCGCTCCTTCCATGCTTCGCCGGATCGGAAAGTGAAGCGAACCAGGAGAAAGAACGGGAAACATCTTCTTCATGTCCGCCGTCGAACAGATCGTAGTAACAATGTTCCGGCGAGAAATGCTCGATTTCTTCATAGAGCCGATGCGTCATTTTCCACGGAATGATGTCATCATGCCGTCCCTGATGAATGGAGAGCGGCAGACGGGACAACGTTTTCGCATAGTTGACCGGAGAGCGTTTTCGGTATCGTTCCGGGAGTTCGTCCGGGGAGCCGCCGAGACAGTGTTCGAGTTCTGCCGCATAGCTGTTTCCTCTGCCGAAGAAGGTATGCCATTCCGTCAAGTCGCTGACCGGACACCAGACCGCGATCCCCCGCCACCGGTCAGGACTTCGCACGGCGGTCAGCAGAGCCGCATGTCCGCCTCCGGAAGCGCCAAGAAGAAATACGCGACCGGGTGCGATCCGCTCTGTTTTCAGCACATGATCCAAAGCGTCGAGAATATCCTGCTGTGCGAGCTCCGAGCCGCAGGCTTCCCGTCCGTGCGGATTGCTCCGCAGGTTCGGTCCTCGGAACTCCGGCAAAAGCAGGGCCCAGCCGTATTTTTGACAGAGTGGCAGGTAATCGCTTATCTTGTTGAACCGGTCATAGCTCCATGTATGCAGCCCGACAACCAGAGGAATGCTCTTTTCCGTTTCCGGCATGAACAACAGACTGGGCTGCGGCGAATTGTCCAGAGATGAGTGAACCGTGATTTCCCGGATGTTTTCTTTCATAAACCTCCTGTTTGAAAAAAAACTGTGCGGCATGGAGGGGGGCCATGCCGCAGAGAGCGGGCGGTCAGATCAGCGCGAGAGCGTCGTCAAGAGCGCCGGTGATGTCGTCGATGTGTTCTAGTCCGATGGAAAGACGGACGAGTTCGGGTGTAAGTCCGGCTTTGCGCTGGTCTTCGTCGGAAAGCTGCGAATGGGTCGTGCTCGCCGGATGGATGATCAGGCTTTTGGCGTCTCCGACATTGGCGAGGATGCTGAACAGCTCGATGTTGTCCACCAGTTTGATGCCCTCGGCACTGCCGCCTTTGACGCCGAAGACGACCATTCCGCCCGCGCCGTCCGGCAGATATTTTTCCGCAAGTCCGTGCGACGGGTCCCCTGGGAGTCCGGGGTAGCGCACCCATGCGACTTTCGGATGGTTTTTCAGGAACTCCGCAACCTTCAGGGCGTTGGAGCTGTGGCGCTCCATGCGCAGGGGAAGCGATTCGACGCCCTGCAGGAAGAGCCATGCCGCGTCCGGCGCGAGCGTCGGTCCCTGATTGCGCAGTCCGACCGTGCGCAGGCGCAGGATGAACGCCAGCGGATTCAGTTCCCCGAGATCGTGGGCGAAACGCAGTCCGTGATAACCGCGGTCAGGTTCGTTGTAGAGCGAGAATTTCGGGTCGGTCCAGTCGAAATTCCCGGCATCGACGACCACTCCTCCGATGCCGGTTCCGTGTCCGCCGATCCACTTGGAAAGCGAGTGGATCACGATGTTCGCGCCGTGCTCGATCGGACGCAACAGCGTCGGCGGCGTGAAGGTCGCGTCGACAATCAGCGGCAGGTGATGCTTTTTCGCAATCGCCGCGTAACCTTCGATGTCGGCGACGTCGAGCGCCGGGTTGCCGACGGTTTCAATATAGAGTGCACGGGTCTTTTTATTGATCGCAGCCTCTGTCGTCGCGAAGTCGTTGACCGGTGCGAAGCGGACCGTAATTCCTTGCTGGGGCAGGATCGCGTCGAACTGCGTGAAGGTGCCGCCGTAAAGATTGTTTGCGGAGACCAGTTCGTCGCCCTGTTTGAGGATGTTTGTGATGGTGAAATAGATCGCCGCCGTACCGCTGGAAAGCGTCAGAGCCGCTGCGCCGCCGTCGAGCTGCGCCAGGCGTTTTTCCAGCACGTCGTTGGTCGGATTCATCAGCCGGGCGTAGATGTTGCCCGGTTCCCGGAGGGCGAACAGGTCGGCGCCGTGTTTCGAGCTTTTGAAGTTGTAAGCGGTCGTGCGGTAAACCGGCACAGCCCGGGCGCGGGTGGTCGGTTCGATCTCCTGACCGGCGTGGAGCGCCAGCGTTTCGATATGATAGTTTCGATTGTTCATGGATGTCTTCTCCCGGTGTTATGTTGACTTAGTGATTGAACAGCCAGCCGGAGAGATAGCGTTCTCCCGTATCCGGCAGCAGGGCGATGATCCGTTTGCCCGCATATTCCGGGCGCTTGCTCAGTTCGAGCGCGGCGAAAAGCGCGGCGCCGGAACTGATGCCGACCAGCAGTCCCTCCTGTTTCGCGGCGGCACGGGCGGTGTCGCCCGCATCTTCGGCTCCGACCGGAAAAATCTCGTCGATGATCTGCGTATTGAGTACCGAGGGGACGAATCCGGCGCCAATGCCCTGAATTTTGTGCGGTCCGGGCCTGCCTCCGGAGAGCACAGGGGAGTTGGAGGGCTCCACCGCGATCAGCTTCACGTCCGGATTGCGCGTTTTCAGCACTTCACCGACTCCGGTCAGTGTTCCACCGGTTCCGACGCCGGCGACGAAAGCATCAACTTTGCCGCCGGCATCTTGCCAGATCTCCTCGGCGGTCGTGTGCTTGTGGTATTCCGGATTGGCGGGGTTGTCGAATTGTTGAGGAATGAATGAACCCGGATGCGTTTTGGCAAGTTCCTCCGCTTTGGCGATTGCGCCTTTCATGCCGAGTGCGCCTTCGGTCAGCACGAGTTCCGCGCCGTAGGCGGCGAGCAATTTGCGGCGCTCAATGCTCATGGTGTCCGGCATGGTGAGGATCAGCCGGTAACCTTTGACTGCCGCAACGAGGGCAAGGCCGATGCCGGTATTGCCGCTGGTCGGCTCGATGATCAGTGCTCCCGGCGCAATTTTTCCGGCTTTTTCCGCCGCTTCGATCATGCCGATGGCGATGCGGTCCTTGACGCTGCCGGCAGGGTTGAAGTATTCCACTTTGACCAGCACTTCCGCATTACCCCGGTTGAGTTTGTTGATCCGTACCAACGGGGTTTTTCCGATTTTTTCAAGAATGTCATTGTAAATTTTTTCGGACATGATAGAACCTCCTTCTTTAAACTCTACTATTTTAGTTGTGATATCATAAAATACAGCGTCCCTGGATAAAAACAAGTGAACATTGGAATTTTTTTGCTTTTTTCTATTTTTATGGTGCAATCATGAAAACAGAGTAAAAAAAGAAGATGACGGCACTTGAACCTACTCTATTGATAGTGTATATTGCTTATAGTGGTTTGCAGGAAACGAAATGAATGAAAAAGAGGAAACTTATGAAAATTTCCACGAAAGGGCGTTATGGTTTGCGGATTCTTCTGGATATCGCTTTATACCGCGTTGGAGACAGGCCGCGCATGATCCGTGAAATCGCGAACAATCAGGAAATTTCCGAAAAGTACATCAGCCGCCTGATCATAGAACTGCGCAAGGCGGGATTGGTGAAGTCGGTTCGCGGTATGAATGGCGGTTATACCTTGGCGCGCAAGCCGGAAGACATCAACATCCTTGATGTACTTGAAATAATGGAAGGGCCGATTGCTATCGTGGACTGTGCGATTTCCTCCGGGAAAGTATGCCGCAGGAAACCACAGTGCCCCACACAACGGATGTGGGCGGAAATCAATCAGAGAATCCGGAATGCCTTTGCCGCCTACACACTGAAGGATTTAGTGGAGCTTTATATCTCCAACGGAGAAACCGTCCTCGATTACTGCATCTGATCGTCGCTTCCTGCGGAGATGAAATAATTCAGACTTGCGAGAAATGCCCGGTCTTCCGCAATGCTGCGCCCACGGGTGGTCAGATAGCCGCCGGTAATCATGCTGTTCATTCCGGCAAGCATCAGGAGCCCCTGAAAGTCTTTCATCGTCGTTTCGCGTCCGGCGGCGAACTTCAGCATTTTCGCGGGATTGACCAGCCGGAATATCGCAAATGACTTGGCGACATCGGCAGGCTCCATGACCGGAAGATGCTCCAGCGGCGTCCCCCTGACCGGAAGCAGGACATTCAGCGGAATGCCGTCCACATCCAGTTCGCGCACCGCAAATGCCATTTTAACACGGTCGTGCCAGGTTTCGCCGAGTCCGAGAATGCCGCCGCAGCAGATTGATACGCCATACTGCTGGAGATATTTGATGGTCCGGATCTTCTCGTCGATTGTGTGGGTGTTGCTGATCAGCTCGGAATAACGTTCCGGATTGGTCTGCAAATTCATATTGTAGCGCCATGCGCCGTGCTCCGCCAGCAGCTTTGCGGTTTCCTCCGATAGGATGCCGAGAGAGGCGCAGATCTTCAGTTCCGGCAATTCCCGGCGCAATGCATCCATCACGGCAAGAATCCGGTTGAATTCCTCATCCGGTCTGTTGTATCCCCGGCCGCTGGTGACGATTCCGAAAGCACGGATGCCTTCGGCATAAACGGCGCGGGCCGCTTTCAGAATTTCCTCCTGATTCAGCAGGGCATAGGTTTGAATACCGGTATGGTGCTTGCCGGACTGGGCGCAAAAACGGCAGTTCTGGGAACAGACGCCGCTTTTTGCATTGATGATTGAGCAGGGGACGATTCCCGGCGCGAAACGGTCGCGCACCTTGTTTGCCAACGAAACGAGGTCAAGAATGTCGCTGCCGGAAATCTCCTCCGCCAGGGTCAGCGCCTCCGTTTCGGAAAGCGGTTCTCCCGCGAGAACCTTTCCGGCATTTTGAATCAGGGGATGCAGAAACATGAATGGCTCCTTAATACTTCTGATTTGGTTGTGTTTATTAATATGACATATATTTTTCTATTTTCAAGCTATTGAACTTGAAATATTAATGGAATATGGTATCTTATTGAATCAACACAACTAAATAAATAGTAAATTTGAAAGATCATGAAAATACTGGTAGGCTTGAGCGGCGGAGTGGATTCTTCTGTCACGTTACTTCTGCTGAAAAACGCGGGACACGAAGTCATCGGAGCGACCATGAGCCTCTGGAGCGAGGGGAAATATCGCGGCGGAGAACGCGACGCCTGCTTCGGGCCGGGCGAAAAAGAGGATATTGCATACGCCCGGCAGCTCTGTTGCAGCAACGGGATTCCATATCACCTGTTTGATTGTTCAGAGAAGTACGAGCAGATGATTCTCACGGATTTCCGGCGTGAATACCTGGCGGGACGGACTCCGAATCCCTGTGTCCGGTGCAACGCGCAAATGAAATTCGGATTGCTTCCCGCATTGGCAAAAGAATCCGGAGTGGAGTTCGATGTTTTTGCCACAGGGCATTATGCGCGGCTTGACCAGTCGGGAGAACGTCCCCGCCTGTTGCGGGCACGGGATTCCGCCAAAGACCAGTCCTATTTTCTCTACCGTCTGACGCCGGAGCAGTTGAGAAAAAGCTGTTTTCCCCTTGGAAAAATGACAAAGACGGAGGTGCGCTGGTTGGCGGAGAGATTCCGGCTGGCCGTCTGCCGGAAGACGGACAGTCAGGATTTTTACAGCGGAGACCCTGCCGAACTGCTGGATGTTCCACCGCGCCCCGGCGCGATTGTCGACCGGATGGGACGGCGGCTCGGGACGCATCCGGGATACTGGCATTATACCATTGGTCAGCGCCGGGGGCTCGGTATTGCGGCGAAAACCCCGCTTTATGTTACAGCGGTCAATGCCTGCCGCAACGAGATTGTCGTTTCGGAAACATGTCCGAGGCATCATTTTCTGACGGCAACTGAACTCAACTGGACTTCCGTTGCGGCTCCCGAGGCTCCGTTTGAAGCGGAAGTCAAGGTGCGTTCGGGACAAATACCGGTCTTCTGCCGGGTGTCGCCGTCACCGGACGGCACATTGTGTGCGGAAATTCCGGAAGGCATTCCGGCGATTTCGCCGGGACAGTCTGCGGTTTTTTACAGGGAGGATGTCGTGCTTGGCGGTGGAATCATCACGGAGGCGAAGCCATGAATCCATCGGCGGTTTTACTGAATCGGGCGGAACATCATCCCGGCACCTTGTCCGGCGAAGAACTTGAATATCTGCTCGGGATGGAGGAACCGGAGGAGCTGAAGCGGCTTTTTGAAGCGGCTTACCGGGTCAAGCTGCGTTGTTCGGGGAAGAGAGTTCATCTGCGCGGTCTGATCGAAATGGGCAATTTCTGCACGAAGGACTGTTTTTACTGCGGCATCCGGCGGAGCAATCCTCACGTCAACCGTTATTCGCTTGACTTCGATGCCGTGCTGCGAATGGCACGCTGGGCATACGAACACGAATACGGTTCCATCGTCCTGCAGTCCGGCGAAATCGAGTCCGCTGCCCATACCGAGTTCATCGCCGGACTGCTGCGCGCCATCCGTGACTTTTCCGGCGGCAGGCTCGGCATCACTCTCTGTCTGGGGGAACAGACGCGGGAGGTTTATCAGCTCTGGCGTGAAGCGGGAGCGCACCGTTACCTGCTGCGCATCGAAACTTCCGATCCGGCGCTTTATGCGAGACTTCATCCGGCGACGCACAGTTTTGAACGGCGCGTCGGATGTCTGCATATTCTGAAGCAACTGGACTATCAGGTCGGCAGCGGCGTGATGACAGGTCTGCCGGGACAGACGCTTCGGCATCTGGTCGCCGATATTGTTTTCTTCCGGGCGATGGATCTCGATATGATCGGCATGGGACCGTATCTGCCGCACCGCGAGACGCCGCTGGGGCGGGGAATGGAATTGACTCCGGAGTTTCGTGTCGCCCGGCTGAAGCTCGGCTTGAAGATGATCGCGCTTACGCGCCTGCAGTTGCATGACGTCAACATTGCGGCGACCACAGCGCTTCAGGCGCTTTCCGACACCGGTCGCGAGCAGGGCCTGCTGGCGGGGGCAAACGTGGTAATGCCGAATGTCACCGACCGGGAATATCGCATGAATTATCAGCTTTACGAATCGAAACCGTGCCTGAATGAGACTTCGCTTCAGTGCCAGGGATGCCTGAGCCGGAGAATCGCTTCTGTCGGCGAGGAAATCCAATGGAGCGATCCGGGTGATCCTCCACACTACCGACGTCGGCGCCATTCCCGCTGAATATTCAGATGCCGCCGCCGTTCCGGACTTCGGAACGTTTTGCAAGACGTTCGAGCATGTCGCTGCGGTAAACTGCCGGAATCTTCTGCTGAAGCGCCTTGATTTCCGGCTGCCGGAACAGAGCGGTGCGGTCGTATCGACGCGAAATCCGGTTTCCCTCGTCGGCGATAATCCGCCCGGGGGAGCTGGAGAATACCACGAGCCGCGTTCCCAGATAAAGGGCCTCGTCGATGTCGTGCGTCACGAAAATCACCGTCCGCCGTTTTCCTGTATCGCGGTGCAGATTGCGTATCAGTTCCTGCAGAAGCCCCCGGTTAACCGGATCCAATGCGCCGAATGGTTCATCCATCAGCAGGAGTCCGGAAGGCACGGCGATTGCGCGGGCGATTGCCGCCCGCTGGCGCATTCCGCCGGAGAGAGCGCCCGGATATTGGTCAAAAGAACCGCCCAGTCCTACAGTTTCGAGATAAGACTCCGCCAGCGCCTTTACCTCCTTCCGGCTTTTATCCGGATATGCGGCATGCAGTGCCAGCGTCAGATTCACACCGGTCGTCATCCAGGGAAAGAGCGAATAATCCTGAAAGACCACGGAACAATGGCGATCCGGTCCGTCAACCGGTTCGCCGTCGATCCGGATTTCTCCGGCCGACGGCCGTTCCAGCCCGGCAAGCAGCCGTAAAAGCGTCGATTTTCCGCAGCCGGATTGTCCGAGAATACAGAGAAATTCGCCGTTTTCGATGTTCAGGTCAATTCCCTGAAGGATCGTCTTTGAATCATAGGAAAAATCAATATGTCTGCATTCAATCATGTATATTCCTCCGGTAACGCAGCAGCCTGCGCTCCAGTTTGTTGAAAAGCCACATCAGCGAAGTGACGACAATTCCGATAAAGACGATGCCGACGATCACCCGTCCGTAGTCCGCGAAATCCGAAAAGTTTTTTACATACCAGCCGAGTCCTTCCGTGGCGCCGATCAGCTCGGCGGCGGTCAGCAGGAGAAAATTGAAAATCAGCCCGAGCGAAGCGCCGGTCAGGATCGACGGCATCGCTCCCGGCAGCAGAATCCGGAAAAAGAACACGCTCCTTTTCAAGTGGAGCATTCTGGCTGAATCCACCAGCGAATCCGGAATAGTCACCACTCCGGAGACCGTATTCACGAAGATCGGCCAGAACGCCCCCGACCAGATCACGAAGATCGAGGCTGAACGGAAACTCGGCAGAAGCGCAATCGCATACGGAATGTAGACGATCGGGGGAATTGCGCCCAGCACGCGGGAAAACGGTTCCGCTGCGGCGCGCAGCCTGCGGGAGCTTCCCACGGCGATTCCGGCCGGAATCGCCGTCACGAGGGCGAGCCCGTAGGCGGAACCGAGCAGATAGGAAGAAGAGAGCAATCCCCTGAGCATATCGCCCAGTTCCGCGAAGAACAGTGCGAGAATCGCCGCCGGCGGGGGAAACAGCACCGGGTCGGCAAGTCGGAAATTCGCACTGGCCAACTGCCAGACCAGCAGAACCGCTTCGATTACAGTGGCGGAATCGATCACGGCGTTGCGCTTCTCCTCCCGCCGGGCGAGCCGGGCGCGTACTGCCGCGACGGCCAGCAGCGCGAGAGCGAGCAGCGCAAGCGGATAGTCCCGGTTTCCCAGTGCGGCCGCAAACAGTGCGAGGCTTATGACTGCGAGCAGATATTTCATGACCGATTCCACTCCCCGTTTCAATTGTTCGCTTTGAAGAAGGCGTCCATTTCCCGGTATACCGGATCGTCGGGCCACCGTTTCAGCACTTCATCCAGCGCTTCGCGGTAAATCGATGTGTCGATATGGCGGCTGATGTCGACCCGGTTTTCCGGCAGGTAGCCGATCGCGTTCATCGTATTCCAGAAATCCACGGTTCCCTTTTTCAGAGGGTCGGGGTTGGAGTCGAACGTGTGGTCCGTGTAGGTATCTGCGCGGACTATGGCGGGATCCAGCTTAAAACTGTCGGCAAAAATTTTTACGGTTTCCACCTGATTTTCCCGATAGAATTTATAAGCCCTGATCTCTGCGATCAGATACCGTTTGTAAATTTCCCGTCTGGCTTTCAGATCCTTTGTGTTGGCGATCAGTCTGCAGCAGGTGTAGGACGGCTGAAAATCCGCAATATAATTGGAAACCACAAGACCGTAATTCTTCTTTGCCAGAGAAAAGTGAGGGCTGAACACGATCCCTGCATCCACCGCGCCCTTCCGGACGGCTTCCACTACGGCACCCTGTCCGCCGAATTCGATGATTTTAAGATCTTTGTAAGGGTCTACTCCCGCTTTTTTCAGAGCTCCACGGAAAATCACGTCGCCGGTGGAGAGCTTGCCGAGTCCGACCCGCGCTCCTTTGAAATTCGCAAGATTCCGGAACTTGCCCGCATTTTCCGGTCTGACGATGATTGCCTGTCCGCCAATCATCATACCGCCGAAAATCGTAAAATCGACCCCTCTGGCGATGAAAAGCAGCGGCGCCGCCGTTCCGAACGTGCCCACGTCAAGTTTCTTCGCCCGGACAGCGGCACAGCCTTCAGCGGTGGTGTTGAATTGAAACAGATCGGCATCAATTCCTTCTTCGGCGAAAAAGCCTTTTTCCCGGGCGATGAAGTGCAGCCCGTGCGCCGGTTCCGCCAGATAGCCGACCCTGACTTTATCTGCGGCGAACATTCCCGATGCTGTGAGTGCCAAAACTGCGGAAAGTGTGATTTTGAAAATGTTGTTCATACTAAAACTCCTTCTTGATTTTTCTGGTTATTCAATAGTGTTGGAATCAATTCCATATTGTTCAAATCCGAGATTGTTGAGCGGATTCCGCACCCCGGAACGGACGTCCTCGACGATTTTGCCGACATTGGATTGGATCGCCGTCGGCAGCGGATCAAACGGTGTACTGTATTCAGCACTCGCCAGAATCACGATCTGTGACTTTTTCGTCGATTCGCTTTCGGTCGAGAACAGCCAGCCGAGCAGCGGAAGGTCTTTCAGCAGCGGCAGCCCTGCGACACCGCGGACAACGTCGAACTTTTTCAGTCCGCCGATCACAAAATTTTTACCGCTGTTGCCGATCTGCACCTCCGTTTCGATTTCGGACTTGTTCAGACGCGGTTCCCCTTTGGAATCCCAGCCGATCAGCGAAACACTCTCCGCATGAAGCCTCAAAGTCGTGCTGCTGGCTGTGACGACCGGCTCAACGAGATCAAGCGAAAAGCGGAACCCTTCCGCGACTTTGGTGATCTGCTGCTGTCCCTTCTGGATTTCAAGTTTCCCCGCTTCCGGCACATCCGGTTTTCCTGCGAATGGCTCCGGAAGGCTTCCGGTGTTGCCGGGTTCGATTTTTTGCGACACGTCGTCATAGAACAGCCCGGAACCGACATTGATCGAGGTTGTGGTGCGGTTTTTCGCATTCAGCACGCCGCTGGTCAGCACCCGCGCTTTGCCGCGGCTGGTCAGAAAATCGATGTACTTGCTGTTCCACTTCGGATTGAAATTGAAGAATTCCGTTTTGCTGGAGCCGGAGTTGTTCACTCCCGCGCCGAACGTGGAAGCCCAATTGCTGCGGAAACGCCCTCCCACGGAAAAGAAATCCGCGCCGTCGTTGTTCTTCCAGCTCTGAAAATCTAGACCGAGCTTGTCGTCATTTTCCGCGAAGATTTCGACCACTTTGTAGCGGAAACGGATCTCCGGAATCGGGCGGTCGTATTGCGCAAGCATATTGCTGATATGCTTCCATGACCAGAAAGGAGCCGCGACGAACAGCGCATTAAGTCCGCCGTCGACGATCAGTTTGTCCACACCGTTGTCGAATTCCACATCAATCGCCGAGGCGCCCACTTCCGAAACCATTTTCTTCAAAGTCGCCGCTGAATTGATCTTCGGGAAGTAGATGAATTTCGGACGTCCGCTGGAGGCGGTCAGTCCGGGCTGGTCAAGCCGTTCCACCAGTTTGTCAATGCTCTCTCCATAACCGTCGTCCTCAAACCGGTAGGCTTCCGCCGAGACGATCAGCAGCTTGCGCCCATTGTTGAATTTGAGCGCCGCGACGCTCGGCCGGTTCTGATCCACGCGCTTGGCGTTGATGATGGCGTTCAGATACCAGCGCAGTCCGTAGGGATCCGCATGTTTCAGTTCGTATGCCTTGGTGATGACATACGGATCGTTGTTGTCGCGGATGAAATGAATAGCCTTGGTTCCATCCTTGACCTCCAGCCGCAGTTGTGCCTGCACGCTGCTGCTGCCGTAGCCGGAGCTGGGGGCGTTGAAATCAGCTTTGGATTTGCCGGGGATTTGTTCCGGTATGATTCTGATGGTATCTTCCGCCGGCAAAAGCGTGGAAGAGAGAAGAATTGTAAAAAGGAAAAACAGTTTGTTTTTCATAATGGAAAACCTTTCAAGAAATTCAGTTGAGTTCTTCCGCAATCACTTCCGGACTGATCGGAGGTGTCGGCTGGAGTTCAGGATGGACCAGACGGGCTTCGGCGGAGACGATGATGTAGCTTTTTTCTTTCAGTGTCGTGGTTGTGCCGAACAGATACTTGAGCACCGGAATCCGCGAGAGAAACGGGATGCCGATCGTTTGTTCGACATCGGTCTCTTTCACATAGCTTCCGAGCAGTTTTTCCTGCCTGAAACCAAGAGTCAGGGCTCCGTCGATCCGGGCATAATTGCGGAGTTCATCCCCGCGATTGTTGCGTTCCACGACACTGTTTACACCGAGGTTGTAGGAAAAAATTACACCTCCGGTTCTGTTGTCCCTGTAAAAATCCTCAGTTGCAGGTACCATGCCGATGGAATCCACTTCACCGGTTTGAGCTCCGAAGCAGATCACCGGGTTGATGATTTTGAGCGCGACGGCCGGAGTTTCAGCTTGGTCGGCCACGACATCGGTTCGGTCGTCATCATCCTTTTTGAGGTTTTGGTAGCTCGGCGTCAACTCTGCATAATAGGTGCGCGAGACATCATTGCCGTCACCATAAAGCGGCGTATTGAGAAAGGTCAGATCCGCATTGGAAACCAGCCGGGCGTTGCCGGATTGCTGAAGCAGCCGGATGAAGCTCAGGTCAAACTGCGGAGCGGTGAAGAAACCGCCGTAACTCCAGTTCGTGGAAAAGTTTTTTGCCAGATCGGCGAACTGTTTCGCTCCGTTGAGGAGTTGCAGGACCGCTTCGTTGGAAAAGATTTTCCCGACATCATATCCGGCAGCAAACAGATTCAGGCCCGGCCCGTTTTTCCACGCCAGATAGTCCACGCCGATGTCGCGCAGCTTGCTTTCGCGCACTTCGTAGTAGTTCAAACGCAGATTCACCTGCGGCACCGGACGGTCCAGCCGCTGTACCCAGGCGAGAATCGCCTTGGCGGAAGCCACATCATCTTTCCAGTAGATCGTATTGGTTTCCGCATTGAGATAGGCCGCGCCGATGCCCGTGCGCAAAGCGCCATTGATGATGTTGATGATATCCTGCGCCGCCCGGTAACGCGGCGTGTAGCTGATGCGGGTCACGCCGGTGCCTTCGATCACGGAGCCGAACGCGTCAAGTTTGCCCGGCTGGTCGATTTTTGCGATCAGGTCGTCGATCAGCGGGATGATTTCCGGACCGGTGGAAACGATCAGCCAGTTCTTTTTTGCCGAAAAGTAGTTGACCCGTTCGACCCGCGACTGCGAGTCGTAACGCTTGACCGCGTTCTCGACAAAGGGACGGATGTCTGTTGCCTTGACATGTTTGAGTTCATAGATTTTGCTTGTGATATTGGTTTGGGCATCATCCTGAATCAGACGGATCTGCCGCACCTCGTCCGATGCGTTTTTTCTGCCGGCAAATGTCGGAGACTGCCCGAAGGCGGAGATGGAAAAGCCCGCCGCCAATATGAGATGAAAAATGTTGTTGTTCATTAAAATTCCTTAAGTCAGGAAGCGTTTTACTCTGGAAACGGAGAAACGCAGGTTGAGCTGATTTATAAAATGGATCCGGAGCAAATCCGGTTTTGTCGGTTGCGATGTTGCTTCAGCGGGGACATCGCTCCGGTATTTGACCTGTGCAGTACATTCGGCGGAGCGCGGGAGCTGTCTTTGTCAGGGTGCAGACCGTTGAAACTGTGTCCGGTTGTGATGCTGAAATTTTCGTTTTCATACTCTCCTTTCCAATATGGTGAGTTTTGATCGTTTATTAAAGAAAGCCGAAGCTGATAACCCGGTTTTTCCCATCCACGGGAGCAATCAGCGCACGAAACAAAACCTCCTGCTCAATGACAGAACCATCACTGCCGTTTCTGTGGAAGCAGACTTTCCAAACCAGTGTTTTCAGAACCGGAGTTTTCAACTCGCCCCAGTATTCAAAAGAACGGATGGTTCCCAAAGTTTTCTGCAGTTGCCGGAGCGATTGCGCAAACGTCTCGGATGAAAATTCCTTCTGAAGATCTTCCACGAGGACTTCTTTCAGTAGCTCATAATTTTTTTTCTGAAAGGCTCTTAGCATGGTATCTCCGCATTGAAGCGCGGCACTCCGGTCATGTTTCCCGTCGGATGCCGGATTTTTTTCTATTTCCGCTGGAATCTGGACGCATCCGGCGATAAGCAGGATTACAGTCAACAGTACCGCCTGAAATTGGGCAATTCGGATGATCCGCCTTTTCATACCACCCTCTTCTTTCGTATTGTTATTAATAAATAACTACTATTTTGATCGTCTTTATAAGATATATCTTTATTACTTAATTTCAAGTTTTAAAATATAAAAATATCCATTTTTCTTAATATTAACAATTAAATAAGTAGTATTTTAGTGATACACCTTCTTTCGCCTTGGCTTCCATACTGAATTGATCTTTCATTCTCTGAGGGGGCGGTATTATACAATAACGCTTTCTGGGCAACAGAAACAACCAGGACTTTCCTGATTTCTATAATGCATATTTTCCCATTTTCACAAAGAAATTAAGACAAGGAGGAGCTGAAGCCAATATCGCTCTTGTCAGAAAATTCTTCTAAATCATATATTGAGTTCTCAAAAATAAATGTTTTTTGAAGATTTTATCAAATTTAATCGGAATGGAATTTTATCATAGAGACCAACACTAACCACGTCGAAATCGCAAAGGCCGGAATCGGTTGAATGTATCCGATCCGGAAAGAACAGATTCTGTGGATCGGCTTAACGATAATCAGGTGATCGATACCATTTTCTATAACGCCAAGGAGTCACCCCTTCTTTGATTAAACGTCCCTGGTCCATGAAACGAAATATGCTGAGTCCGGTATACACTACGAATTGGGATCAATTGCCCGCAGTAAAATAAACAACCATTGTTTTCCATACATCCAGTTCCTCAGTTTTTCTGTTGGTAAAAGGTTATATACGCTTTGTTCGACCTTCGCTTTTCCCGCTGTCCATTCAGACGGCGGTCGCTCTGTTTGGGTGTTCGAACAAAGTGTTTGATCTCAAAAAATAACAGAAGGAGCTTGAGAAAATGAAATGCACCGTTAAAAAAGAGGCATTGCTGACGCATCTGCAGAAGGTCTGCAATATCGTCAGCCGCCGACCGGTTCTGCCGATCCTCAACAACATTCGGCTTGAAGCCGAGGACAATATTTTGAATTTGAAAGCGACCGTCTCCAAATGAGCGGTGCGAACAGCCCGGTCATGATTGAGGACGGTAAGGGATTTCACTATATTCTGATGCCGTTGCGAGTCAAATACCTTGACAAATGAAACACCTCCTGTAAATTAATTGCGGTGTGTGTGGAAGGGTTTTTATGTCCACCACAAAAGGATTCCTGCAACAGCTCGTTCGTACCGGGCAGTTTCGTTGTGTCCCCGTTTCCGAATGGGATGCGTTGACCGAAAATCAGCGCAAACTGCTCATTCGACAAGCTCGAAATACACCGCCGCTTACTTATTCGCCGGTTTCTCTGAAATGTAAGAATCTGCTGCGCTCCTATCATACGCAGGGATTGCTTCCCGGCTTTCATCCGGAAGATCTCAAGGATTTGACTGCGCTTGAAGCGGATTTCCTCATCCGGTGCGCCGAGGACAACCGCTGGCTGACTGAGAAAAGCCTGTTCGATTATTACCGGCAGACGGACATCGACACCGCTCCCGCCGATCCGGAACAGCTTTCCCGGATCATCACACTCGGCAAGAATGGGCATCTGCGCCGGATTTCTTCAAAAGTTCTGCTGAAACTCTGTCATTTGTCCGCCGAACGTCTGATCTGGCACGGAGAGATGAACCGGAGGAGGACTGCCGATGTATCTGACTGAATTGGAACATGAGGCATTCCAGCGCGGCCGCGCCGCCGGACTGATTCCAGCGGATGTTCCGCTTCCGACCTGTGACAAGGAAATCGACGAACTGATTCTCCACGTCGGATTCCTGTTCAGTCGGAGAATCGCCTATCGCAACCGGCAGAAGAAGCTCCGGCTGATGACGCTCACGGCGTTCACGGAAGAACATCTGAACGATTTGACCGTTCGTCTGCCGGAACTCCACCCGGAGGAAGTATTCGCCGTTACCGGACTCCAGCGGGAAGTCTATCTGAATCCGCTGGAAGGTCTGTATCACTACTTCGCGTTCGGCAGAAAAATCGCCTCTGCGGACGACCTCGCCGGACGGCTTGCGGTCGATATTACACCGATTCCATCCTCTCAAATCCTGCGTGGATTCGAGATGGAATATGTTCCGGTCATGCGGACCGGACTCGCCACGTCCCGGCAGAAAGCGGCTCTGGCTGAAATGATCTGCAACGGCAGGCTTCCCACGATCACCCGTCGGCAATGGGAGAACATGACAAAGGAAGAAGCCTCACAGCTCATTTCGTCAGTGCCGAAGCTCAAAGCAGAACTTCCGGTTTCCGTTGCGCTCGTGCTGAATGTCATCGACCGCCTGAACCCGGAGGAAAGAGAACTGCTGGACGAACTGATCAACCAACACAACACCCAGGAGAGGAAAAGCGCATGAGGATCGTAAACAACAAAAAATTTGTCGCACTGAATGAACTTGCCACCCATCTGAACTTGAAAAAATCGGAGGAACGATTTTTTTACGGAGTTCCGGAGCTTGCCTGCGCATGGGCAGACACCCGTGCAAAATACTATCAGGCGACCGGAAAGCAGGTCGAGGAAGGAGTTCATTACGTCACCGGCGACACCCCGGCGGAACACCTGCTGTCGCTGGAAGGCTGTGAATTGATCGAAAAATACGCCACTGTCGACGCCCACAACGTCCCCGTCATAACCGACGGAGCCGCTAAATTGTTCAACTAATCAAGAAAGGAGCCGGGGGGGACGCGAAAAAGCGTTTCCCGCCCGGATTGAAAATTATGTATCTTCTTCTCTCCACACCCGCCGCTTTAATACTTCTGATCTACGGCATCTACAAATGGATCATGCGTCAATCCGACCGTGAAAAAGAGTTCTGGATCGACCAGAAAGTATATGGTCATCCCGTCTCGCTCAAACTTTACGCGCTGATGAAAGCAGTTCTATTCCTGATCGCCATCGGCGGAGTCATGCTGATTCTGGTTTCATTGGTATATGGTCAAGTTCCGACCTGGCGGGATTTCTCCAACAAAAAATTTCTCTGGGCGGTCTGCGGTGCCGGCTTTTTCATCATTGTGCAATTCGGTTCTCTGGGACTGATCCGATTGATCCGGCATGTCGGAAAGTTCAATACAGGAAAAGTGTTCCTGTTCTTTCTGCTGATCGGAATCATCACCGCCATATTGCTCGCTGGAATCTGCATCGCCGCATTTTGATCTACTTGCCGTCAGCAGGAGCTTCCGGGAGAAATATCTGCCGCTCCGTCACTTCCGTAAGAACCTTCATTTGAGAAATGGCAACCCGGTTCAGCTTCAGCAGCCGTTCTCCCTGTGGAATCCCGTCATTGATAAAAACGGCATTCAGACTTTCCAGATTGGAAAGGCAAATCAATTCATTGATATTGGCGTAATCCCGGATGTTCCCTTTTTTATCGGGATTGGCTTCCCGCCATTCCTGAGCAGTCATCCCGAACATCGCCACATTCAAGACATCCGCTTCATTCGCATAAACAATGGAGGCTTTGCGGCGGTCAAGTTCCGGCGGAATCAGGTTCTGCTTGATGGCATCCGTATGAATCCGGTAATTCAATTTGGCAAGTTCTCGCTTCGCGCTCCAGCCGAGCTGTCTCTGTTCTTCCTCTTTTAATCGTTCAAACTCGGTAATTAAATATAGTTTGAACTCAACAGAAATCCATGTAGCAAACTCGAACGCGATATCCTTGTGTGCATATGTACCACCATTATATCTGCCCGACTTAGAATAAATCCCTATGGCATTGGTCTTTTCTACCCATTGTTTTGTCGTTAAAACAAATCCATTGCTGCCACTCTCATTTCTAATACTACTGAATTCCGTAGTATTAAAATCCGGATTATTGATTGTCTCCCAAATACCAAGGAAATCAACAGTAAAGCGTGTGCTTAGCCAATGAGATATAACCAAAGCCGTTTCAGTGGGATTCTTATATCGGGCGATATCTGTTAATGAAATATAATCCCGGTTATGATTCTTCTGAATGGATATTCCAGTTTCTCTTACAAAAATTTTTTCCATCCGCCTTTTCCTCTGACAGCTCATCCTCTTTAATTACAGATAATTTAACTTAACAAATGATAAATACAAATTATTATTGTCCGGAATCCTGCAGTATTATCATCAAAGTATAAAGAGCAATTGTTTATATAGAAAGAAAAAGCTCTTTTCGTTTGATTTCCCGGCTGCCGGAGCGGATGACGCTGCATCCTGTTTCGGTCCGTCAGCCTTCGGGCAAAAAATCAACCGAAAGGATAAGGATGATGGAAGCAATACAGTTGGATTTGTTCGATTTTGCCGCGATGCAGGCGGCGGTTCAATCGAAGGTGCGGGACATTCCGGAAACGGTCGTTCCGCGGAACTTTCAGAATGACGGCAGGCATGGGATGCCGACGACTCCGGCGGCGAGGATTGAGGCGAATCTCAAGGCGATTCGTCTGCTGAAAGAACTTGGAGCCGGAGAACGGGTTCCGTCGCATGAAGAGCAGATCACGCTTTCGCAGTTCAGCGGCTGGGGCGGACTGACCGAAGTTTTCATGGAAGGCAATCGCCATTATCAGACGCTCAAGGAACTGCTTTCCGACGAGGAATATCAGACGGCGCAGAACTCCATTCTCGACAGTTATTACACGCCAGAATATATCATTGACTTCATGTGGGACATCGTCCGGCAAGAGTTGGAGATCAAGTCCGGCAAGGTTGCGGAACTCGGCGCCGGAACCGGGAATTTCATCGGGCTTGCACCCATGCAAAGCGGATATAAATTCACCGCCGTGGAGGTTGATAAAATTTCCGGGAATATCGCGAAGACGCTTTATCCGGAGTCAGACATCCGGATTGCATCGCTGGAGACGGTCAAGCTGCCGGAGCAGTATGACCTCGTGATCGGCAATGTTCCGTTCGGCAGATTTGCCCCGTATGACCGGAATTACCGTTCTTACAATGCCTGGAATCTGCATAATTATTTCATCGCCCGTGCTCTGGATTGTCTGAAGGAAAATGGCCATGCCGTCCTTCTGACCTCCAGTTCCACGATGGACAAACCCGGTTCCATGCCGCAGATCACGAACGGGCGTGCGGGACTTGTGAAGGCTTACCGTCTGCCGAACAATACCTTCTCCGGAACGGAAATCGTCGCCGATATTCTCATTCTGAAAAAAGGGTATCGGGAGAATCTTTCCGGGAATCTGCAATGGGTTGACACCGCCGATAATACGGGCAAAGTTGAGGTCAACCGCTACTTCGCGCAGCATCCGGAACATGTGTTCGGAAGACTCTCGAACTCCGGCAAAATGTATGGCAAGCTGAATACACCGACCGTTCTGCCGAATGATAAAAGTCTGAAAGAACATTTCGATATTGCGCGAAAAGAGTTCATGCCCGCTCTGCCGGAAGTTCCCGAAAATACCGATCTGTTCGGCAATGCACTTCCGAAAGCGACAACGCCCAAAGTTGAGGTTGTTTCCTATGCGGAGCGGACAAATATTCCGGAGGAGAAGGAACCGCCGGAAAACTGCCGGGAATACAGCATTTTCAGCACGCTGGATGCGGCTTATCAGGTCATTGACGGCATGGGACACCGTATGAAGGACCGCAAAGGGGTAAATCTCACGCTCAAGGAAACGCAGAAAGTCCATTCCTTCGTCAAGATCAAAAATGCGTTGAATGAACTCATTGAGGCACAATTGGATTTCAATGCCCTGGATGAAGAAATTGAGGATTTGCGCATCCGGCTTCGCTGTCTTTACAACGATCATGTTGCAAAATACGGCGTGCTTTCCAATAAGACCGTTCATAAATATTGCGTGGAAGATCCGGAATACCTCAAAGTTGCGGCGATTGAAAACTGCCGCAAAGTGACCGAAACCAACAAAGCCGGGATCAAGACGACGAAAAAAGTCTATGAACCCGGTGACATCCTTTCCAAGCGGACGCAATGGCCGTGGCGGGAGCCGGATCATGCGGAAAACGTCGTCGAAGCCGGACTGATCTCCCATGCTTATCGTAACTGCATCGACCTTGAATATATTGCCCGGATCACCGGAAAAGATGCGGAAAGTGTCAGGACGGAACTTCTGGCGAGCGGCGAGTATTTCTACAACCCGGCAGCGCAGAGAATTGAACTCAAAAGCCGCTATCTTTCAGGGCACATCAAGATGAAGATCGAGGAAGCTCAAGCGCATGGCCTAACCGCCAATGTGGAGGCGTTGAAAACGGTTCTGCCCAAACCTTTGACCATTGAAGATATCGACTTCGCGCTCGGCTCGTTCTGGCTGCCTGCGGAACTCGTTCAGAAATGGATTGCAAAGGATTTGAACGGCAAAGTTGAAATTCACTATGATGAAGATTCCGACAGTTGGAAGGTCGATGCCGATTACCGGAGCCGCCAGCTCCTGAATCAGTATAATCTTGACAAACTCGATACCGTGGAGTTGATCGAACTCATTTTGAATTTGAAAGATCCGGTCATCCAGAAATCGGTCTGGAATGCGGAGCGCAGAACCTATGTGGATGTCATTGACAAGGAAGCGACTCTGACGGCGCGTCAGTACAAGAATGAAATCCAGAACCGTTTTCACGATTTCGTGATGGATGATCGTGAGCTTGCGCTGGAGGTGGAACAGGTCTATAACGAATGCTTCAACAACTATGTGTTGCAGCAATACGACCTGCCGACGTTCGACGTTTATCCGGGCGCGAGTTCGGTAATCGACGGCAAGCCGTTCATTCTGCGCGAACATCAGAAGCGGGCGGTCACGCGGTGCATTCAGGAAAACGCCCTGCTGGCGCACGCGGTCGGAGCCGGCAAAACAGCCGTGATGATTACCGCCGCGATGGAACTGATCCGCCTCAAACTTGCGACGAAAACGATGATCGTCGTTCAGAACGCCACGCTTCAGCAGTTCGCGGAATTCGCCCCGAAACTGTATCCGACGGCAAACATCCTTGTCGCCACGAAAAATGATCTGGTCAAGGAGAAACGCAAACGGTTTCTCGGGCGCATTGCCACGGGCAAATGGGATATCGTCATCATCGCTCAAAGTTCGTTCAATATGATTGAGGATAATCCCGACCTGGTCCGGGCGAAATATCAGTCGGAACTGGACGAGCTGGAGCGAATTCAAGGTGCGCGCGGCGTTGCCATGCAGCCCAACCGCCGTCAGAAGAAGGCGGAGGAACAGCGCAAACGCAGCCTCAAAAAACGTCTGGACAAACTGGAGGACCGCCATGCCTCGGAAGATATCGTCTATTTCGACCAATTGGGCGTGGACTGCATCTTCATAGACGAAGTTCACAGCTACAAACGGAACTTCTTCGTCACGAAAATGACGCGGGTAAAGGGGCTGGACAACGCCGCTTCACAAAAGGCGTTTTCTTTGACATTGAAGCTGAATCAGATCCGCGAAAAAACGGGCGGCAGGAATATCTACACGGCAACTGGAACACCTGTCACGAACCAGCTTCCGGAGCTGTTCAACATGGTTCGCTATGTATCGCCGGAGAGTCTGGTGGCATTTCATGTGGACACCTTCGACCGCTTCGCCTCGACTTTTACCCAGAGCGAAACGGCGATGGAATTACATGCCACCGGACGCCTCAAAATGGTTTCGCGGTTCTGTAAATTCACGAACATCGTGGAGCTCTCCAAGATGTTCCGGAGTTGTGCGGATGTGATTCTGCCGGAGGATCTGACCGGCATTCCGAAACCGCCGCTCAAGGGCGGGCATCCGAAGCAGATCCGTCTGCCGCGAACCGAACAGGTCTCCCGCTTCATGGATTATCTGAGCGATGTCTACACCTGGTTCGAGCAGCTAGACAACTCGAAAAAGCGGGAATTTACGCACATTCCGCTGCTGATTTACGGACTCTCCCGCAAGGCGACCATCGACCTGCGTCTGATTGCCGCCGATGCGAAGGACGATCCCGGCTCCAAGCTCAATGTCTGCGTCAATAAGATTCTGGAAAAGTATCATGAATACGATTCCATCAAAGCCGCGCAGGTTGTGTTCAGCGACCTTTTCCAGCTCAAAAATGGCAAAACGGTCTATTTCGACGTATTCCGTGAAATCAAGCGGAAACTGGTTGCAGGCGGGATTCCCGCCGATGAAATCGCGATCATCAATGACTACAAAACCGACAAGCAGCGGCAGGAGGTGTTCGACATGGTGAACAGCGGAGATGTCCGCGTCATCATGGGATCGACGCAGAAGCTCGGAACTGGTGTCAATATGCAGGAACGTCTTGCGGTGGAACATGATCTGGATGCCCCGTTCCGCCCGGCTGACGCCGAGCAGAGGACCGGACGTCTGGTCCGTCAGGGCAATATTCTGCCGGAGGTCGAAGTGATCCGCTACGGCATGGCGGAAACGCTTGACGCCGGGATGTATCAGATTCTGACCCGAAAGCAGAAGTTCATCAACGACGCGCTCAAGGGAAAACGCCGCAACATGGATGAGATCAATGACACTTCGATTGATTTTGCCTCGTTTTCGGCACAGATTTCCGGCAATCCCAAGCTGATCCGCAAAGTCGAGGTGGAGACCCGGCTGCGGGAACTGCAGTCGTTGGAATATCAGTTCCGCCGTTCCGTCCGCCGAGATGAAAATTTGAAATCCGAGCTTGAACGGGCGATTCCGCGCATGGAAGAGGACATTGAGCGTATGAAAGAACTTGCGGCATATCCGTTCCCGACCGACTTCCCGCAAATCGAAATCAATGGCATTGCCTTGGAAGGCACGCCCGAATACCGGATCAAACAGCTGGCGAATCACCTGACCAGCAAAGGAATTTATCAGGCGATTCTGCACGCCAGGCGGGAGCGGGAAGATGCGTCAATCGACCTCGGTTATGCGAAGATCAACGGCATCGAAATCGAACTCAAAGCGGTCTGTCCGTTTGAAATTTACCGTGCCCGCGAGGATCAGGCGGTGATTCGTTACCGCCTTGCCGGAGAATCGTTCTACAATGGCAAAATCCGTATCGGAAGCGATGTGACGACCGGAAGCGGACTCATCACCAGCCTGAAATCCGTGCTGGACGCCAAAGCGAAAGAAGCCGTCGGCGAAGCGGAATCGCTGGAATTGAACCGTCAGCGACTGAAACAGCTTGCCGAAACTGAAGGCAAGCGCGTATTCAAATACGCCGACGAGCGCATCGAACTTCAGAAGGAACTCGACAAGCTCCTTTTCGAGCTGAACGAACTGGACCTGCTCCATGAAGACCGCCGTATCGAAGTCATGCCGCGCCTCTCGGATTACCTCGACCTCGGTGTCGAAGTGATTGCCGAAAAAGTCGAAATCACGGATGAGTCCGATGAAGAAGATGCCGAGGAGGAAGCGCTGGAGAAGATCGCCTGACGTGACGACCCTTTGTTAATCGAAGAACTTCCTCTTTACAGAAATTTCTGCTTCTCCGTTTTTGTGGAAAGTTGTTTCAGGAGTTCTTTGATTTTGGCTGTGCTGTTAGCTGGGGCGACAAGAGTAGCGTCAGGGGTCTGCACAACGACAAGCCCATGCAGATCGATTCCGGTGATCAATTTTTCCTTGTCATGTGAGAACACAATGCAATCATGGCAGTCCAACAGTTCGGCATTTGCATGGATTACATTATTGGCGTCATCGTGTTCATAATGATTGCTTATGGCGGTCCAGTTACCGATGTCATCCCAATCAAAATTCGCATCGGAAACCAGAACTTCCTGTGCATGTTCCATAATGGCATAATCGAATGAAATCTTCGGTAGTTTTTTGAATTCCTCCTGCCGTACCGCAGAAAAACCTTCCATATTCCAGCGTTTTGCAATTGTTTCCGCGAAAGTGAACAGGGATAGATTCTGGCGGCGCATTTCCTTCCAAATCGTCTTCACGGAAAAGATAAACATTCCGCTGTTCCATTTATAGTTGCCGTCGGCAAGAAAAATGCGTGCCACTTCCATAGACGGCTTTTCAGTAAAGCGGTGGACATGGAAGAATTGTTTCTGTCCGGAAAGCGGTTCCCCATATTCAATGTAACCATAGTTCGGACTAGGTTCAAATGGCTTGATTCCGATTGTTGCAATTGCATCGTGATCTGCGGCTACCGCGATGCATTGTTGCAGATCGGAAACCATTGCATGGCTGTTGACAATGCAGTGATCGGCGGGAAGCAGAAGCATTACTGCGTTGTCATCATGAGCTTTTGCTTTTACGATGCCCGCGGCAAGAGCAACACACGGAGCCGTATCCCGTGAAATCGGTTCACCGATGATATTTTCTTCGGGAATATCAGGCAACAGTCTGCGTATGGACTCTACATAAGCCTGATTGGACACAATCAGGATATGATTCTGCGGAACTAGTCCCTGAAGACGAAGCACCGTCTGCTCAATCAGAGTCATCTCCCCGAATAAATTCAAAAGCTGTTTGGGGCGTTTGATTCTGCATTCCGGCCAGAAACGTTCACCGCGTCCTCCCGCCATAATGACTGCAAATGTAGGAACTTTTGATACCATTTCATGATCTCCATGGGTGTAAAGATTTCCTGTTTTCAGGATTTTAAAATACATGAATTGTTTTTTCTGCCCTGACGTGTTACAATTTCTTTGCTTTCTCTCTTTGGGGCGGGAGATAGCGGTATAAGCGGAGTTGTTTCTTCTTGCGGCGATTCTGATAGTGGCATGACAGGAGTTGCCAATTCTCCGGGGGAATCCCCAGAGCTGCTCCGGTCAGAGGTTCGTTTGAACTTAATTCAACAATAAAAAGATATAATACATCGCATTGGGGAGAATAGCGGGTCAGAAAGGACTTGATTACGGCAGGGTTCACGGTGTCGCCGGGGAAATCAAGGGCGGGGGCTTCAAGAGTTTTTACGCCCGAATAGTAGTGGTATCGCCTGACTTCCCGCGGATCGGCGAGAGCCAGAGGCCTGGCGAACTTCGCGGCATCCTGTTTTGCGGTGGAACAATTGGAACGGATATAATTTTCGTAAGGATTGTAGTGAAGCGTCTTCACCAGGCTTGCAATTGAGAGTCCGATGAGGAACAGCCACGGGACCATGCGCCTGAGTCTCTCCGGAAATTTCGGAATCAGCTTGCAGAGGTCTTCCAGTTTGAAGCAGAAATAGACACAGAAAATGACCGCCGGATAGATCAGGAGCGACGCATAGCGAGTGGATACGATTTGTATGGCGAGCCGCCAGCCGAGCATGAAAACGATCGAAACCGTCACGATCCAATAGAACTTTCCGTGCTTTTTCCAGAAGAAAAAGAGCGCGGTAAAGAGTCCGAGAAGTGCTCCGACGGCGATCGGCTCGAACAGAATCTGCGGGATCCGCTTGAAGAAAACCTCTGTCATTTCTTTGCCTCCCTTCCCAGGCAGACCCGCTCAAGAAGACGCCATTTCTGCAAATAATATTTCTGATAGCTCCCGAACAGGTGCTCCTGAACCCCCATCGTATGGATCAGCAGGAAAAAGACCGCCGCCATGCTCGCGAGAAAAACCGAAGCATTGATCAGGAGTTTTTTCCACGACATGTATTTTGCGATCAGGAGGAAAAGAAAATAAAACGCGATCAGCGGGATAAATTCGAGCGTCTCATAGCGCGTCAGGAAGGAACAGGCGAAAAATACGCCGGCGAAAACCCAGTAAAACCATTTTTGCCGACGAATCCCGCAGGCAAGAAAATAGATCAGCAGACCGCAGAAAAAGAGATAAATCATATCCCTCTGCACCTCAATCGCCAGCTCGATCATGGATGGATTCAGAGCCGTCAACAACGCTGAACAGAGTGCGATGTTCCGTTTCCCGGTGATCTCCATGGCGATCCCGTAAACGATCAGCGGCAGACAGCACCCCATGGCGATATTGAGCCCGACACCCGCCGCCTCAGCCGGAATCCCGCAGTCCGTCAGCAGCTTCATCAGATACAGCGGAAACGGCGGAATCCAGAATTGCGGCCAATACTCCAGAACCGCCTGAAAACTCCCGTGATCGTGCCAGACCTGCACCAGTTCCAGATAAAGCAATCCGTCCCGTGACACCGTAGGCTCAAGATTCCAACAGAACAGGGATAAGAAAAGAGACAGGAGGGGAATACAGGTCAACAGTAAAAATGTGCGGTATTTTTCAGGGGACAAAAGGGATGGAGACAGGTGGATCAGCAAAGACTTCAAAGACATGTTATTTTATACTCTCTGTTATTAAAATTAAATTATCCAGTATGAAGCACAAAGACTGTTTCAATCTTCCAAGTGCGGAATCTATGACGTAATCTCACTGCCTGTAAAAAGCAAGGCCGGCATCACCGAAGAATGATAATGTTTCAGACAAATTGTTACATCGTCTTTGGCATACGTGATACCGTTTTTTGCGGAGAGGAAAAAATGCAGGAAATTCTATCAAAAAATAAAATAAAAATTAATTGAAAGATACATTTTATGTTACGAAGAGATGTTTTTTTCCCTCCCGTAACAGTTCTATACAGCCATTCGGCTCCGATCTTGCGAATAACAGGAGGTGCCCAGGGACGGTTTCCCGAATGGAAGTCAAATGCGGCGCCGACACCAAGCATCACAGGAACGTTGATTTCATGCAAATATTTCCGCATCCAGAACTCCTGCTTCGGCCCGCCTAAAGCGACCCAGAGAAGATCCGTATGGCTTTCTTCGATCATTTGTTTTATTTGACGCTCCTCTTCCGCCGTCAATTCACCGAAAGGGGGAGTATAACATCCGGCTACGAGCATTTCCGGATATTTCGATTTCAAGTTTTCCGCGAGTTTTTGAGCAACCCCGTTTGCTCCACCCAGAAAAAAATGCCTCCACTTGCGTTTTTCTCCGTATTCGCATGCCCGCAGGATGAAAGAAGGCCCGGAAACACGATGTATCGGCTGTTTTATGTTCCATCCGAGTTCCTTTGCAACTACGATTCCATCCGGATAAATCAGACTTGCCCCTGCAATTACGTCATGAACATTTTTTTCATGAAGCGAACGGACAAAAAGATTACCCTCAAAAAAACAGACATAATGATGTTCCCGAAAGCTGATCAGCGTTTCCACTTCAACTAACGCCTGCTCCATATTCGATATATTTACAGGGATCCCGTGGACAAGCCCTGCCTGAAACAGTTTATTTTGTTCTGTCATTACTTTTATCCATTGCGTTATTCAGGCATGTGCACATATTTTCCTCAAATTTTTCCAGCGTATATTTTTCCAGGTATTGCAACCTGGCATTTTCGGTGATCTTTTTCCTTAAGGCATGATCAGATTCCATTTGCAGGATTCTGTTTGCAAAACCCGCAGCATCATCCGGATCGCACAGAAAACCGGTGGTCCCGTCTTCTATCAGATCCATGATGCCGCCGACGGGGGTGGAAAGGCAAAGCATCTGAAACTGCATTGCTTCCAGAACGACAAGAGGGAAAGCCTCATTTTTCGTAGGAAACAGGAAATAGTTTCCCGCAGAGAGAATGCGATTCCGCTCGGTTCCGGTTTGCCGTCCATGGTAAATGACGTTTGCGCTTAAGTCCCTCGCTGTAATTTCCTTCTGAAGCAGATTGCGGTCACATTCCAATGTTTCAGACCCGATGATATCGGCGGAAAAACGCATCCCCTGTTTTTTCAGGATACTGCAACAATTCAAAAAGGTTATGATCCCTTTGTCAAAAAATAAATTGGAGAGGAACACAAGATGAGGCGGAACAGATTTTTTTACCGGAATATCGCCGGGATTGATTGAAGAGGGAGAGCCATTGGGACAGATCAGTATCTGATCTTTACCGACATGCGCAGAAATATCATCATACAGATGTTCCGATAAAAGAATTACTTTTGCATTTCTGTAAACAAGTCGAAACAGCGTTTTGAAAACCGGTTTATCCGCATCAGAACTCATGCCCTTATTATGCTGATGGATGACTATTCTTTTACAGAACAGCTTGCAGAGCAGGACAAACAGGGAATCTTTCAGAAACGCAACGCCGTGACAGGTAATCGCAAGATAACAGAGATCAAAGCGGCGGGTCAGAAGAATTCCGAGGAGCTTGAAAAACAGAGAGAGGTAACGAGCCAGACGGGAAAACGCCGGCTCCGGATGATTCAGGTCCCGCGTCAATACGATGTTAAGATAGGTTGCATCAAAAGTCTCATTGATCAATTTACTGTCACGTATTTCCTGTCCGACAATGGCTGCTCCGTAAGTGGGAGGCGGCAGCTGAAGCAAAAAGAGAATTCTTTTTTTCATGAAAGAACTGCTTTTACGATCCGTTCCGCTGTCTGGTCAGGCGAGTAGTCCCGTTCGATCATCCGGGACCGTTCTCCCATTGCTTTCAGATCTGCTTTATGAAATTCCGCAAGAACATGCTGAATATCGCCGTCTTTCAGCGGATCAAACGTCATGCCATTGCCTTGTGTGGCAAATTCCGGATAGCATCCGTTGTAAATGGATGTGGCGACAGGCAGACCGCATGCCATGGCTTCCGGCACAACAAGACTCCAGTTGTCTTCCAATGTCGGAATGATGAATACATCACTGACGGCGTAATACTGATAAATCTGATCGTAGTCGACACCGCCGGCGAAATGAATGCTCTGTTCATTCTGATACTGTTTCCGGAAAATTGGAAGAACCGGGCCATCTCCCACCAGAAGCAGGTTGTCCTCCGGAAAATCTTTTATATGACGTCTCCATTCCGCTAACAGATATTTGCATCCTTTTAGTTTGATCATTCGTCCGCAGAACAAAAAGGTCAGTCCGGAGTGAAGTCCCAGTGTTTTTCTGATTCTGTCCTTTGCTTCCTGATTCAATGCTGCAACAGAGGAAGATAGATTTTTACTGTCTGCGCACATTGCCCCTGTATGAATTTTTTCCACCGGGATTCCCCATGATTGCAGATATTCTTTCGTCAAACTGCCATTTGCAAGATATCCGGAGACGAAATGCGAGACCAGCTTGCGATAGAGCATGCGGTACCAGGGACAGTTCCGTTCTGTATGAGCAGTCCGCTCATAGGCGATCCACAGGGGAAGCCTGTGAATCAGACAGTAAAGCAAAGCCATTGGCGTAAACTGGAAAAAACCTTCTGCGATTACTAAATCCGGCTGAGTGGAAGCAATGGCGGAATATAATCCGCAAGGGATCGGGATTTTTACCCCGCTGTTGGCAAAATCGGATTTGCCGCCCAGAGAAATGATCTTTTCAGAACGGATGGAAACTGCATGATCATTCAAAGCCGCATGGATCTTTTTTTCACAGCGCTCCGGAATCCTGTATTTTGAATACACAAGATAAAAATTATGATTCAATTTCCTGTCTAATTCCTGGTACAAAGGAATACGATAATCCAGAAAAGAGGGATTGACCCATAAGATCCGTTTCATCTTTTCATCCTTTCGTCTGAATATTTCTTCCGGAATGCAACACATTTCAACACCGGTTCATGTTTCTGGCTGAGCCAGCACTGATGAATGATTCTTGAGATCATTCTGCTGTCCGGTCTTTCTTCTTTCGGCAATAAGATATTTATACTGATCATCCAATACGGCAAGCATGATGAAAAGCATGGATGTCTGTATGTAATAAAAGAATAAATTTGCAACAGCATTGTAAACAAAAAGCATAATCGCCAAAAGCAGGAATGCAGAAAAATTTCTGTTTTTCCGCAACGCAAAAATCCGGAGGTATATTTGGAACATGAGCCACACAAAACAAAGCAATGCCGGAAAACCATGCGCAAACATGATCTCGGCATAATCGTTATGCGCTGAGACATACGCATCTGAAACTGATCTGTATGTTTTCAGGAATTGACCGAATCCATGACCGAACAGGAATTCCGCTGCGGAATAATCCGGGATATCATTCCAGAAGAGTTCCAGAATATATAATCTGCCGCTTCCCCGGTCATCCGCAATGTTCCGGAATCGGGAAATTGCGGAATCTATTGCGGAATAATCGAACCCGTCGCAGAAATACCAGACAGCACAGCCTGCTGCTCCTGCGAGGATCAAAGAAATAAAATAACTTTTTTTATGCTGAACAATCATAATTGCCGCAATGGCTGCGAGCAAAACCAGCAATGCCATTCTTTTGCCTGTAAACACTGCGAAGCAAAGTGCGATCAAAAGAATGATAATATGTTTGTCTTCTCTGGTAAAAAACAGGAACAGAGGCAGAGGCATCATGATCGAATAGGCAATATTTGCCAGATCGTTCAAGGAATTAACCCCTAATTTGGGGATCACGAACAGGACACAGTATAAATAAGATGCTATCCCCCCCGCCATACAGGCGTATGCGTAATAACGCAGAAATCTGTAGCGTTCCGGATGTCCATGCAGATAAGAGGAAAAGATAAAAAAGGTTTCTATTCCAAGTAAAGAATAGGAGAAGACACTGAACCAGCTTGTATCCGGCTTTGCGGCATCCACGGCTGTTGCGTCAATGGCATAACTGCTGATTGCAATAAATAAAGCCAGAAATAAAAAAGGAAATTTCAAGGTCGATTTAAAATAAGATTTTCCCCAGAAAACTGTATATACAAGAAAAATTAAAAATAAATATATGGATAGTTCATATCGGTCCAGGCGGGAAATACCAAACATGAGAAGCTGCCCCAAAGCAAAAAAGCCGACGATAACCGTTTCCAGCGAGAACAGTTTTCCAGTATTATGCGACATCAATTGCACTTCTGTATTCTTTATTTATTTAAAGAATCTGTCAGGAACTTCCTTGAAAGATCAATAAAATCCGCCAGATAAGATGTATCTGCAAAACGCGAGCCTGCTTTTTGAATCATTTCCGATGAGGTGATGAATGGATCGGAAAGATGAAATCGATTCCGCAGTTCCAGAAAACGGTATTTCCCGTAATCTTTTTCTCTGTAATATGAAAAAAACGGAACACTGAACTGCAGTGAGAATAATGCACAATGATAAGAATCCGTAAGGACACATGCGGCATGGCGGATCAGTGAGACCCATTGGAATGGATTCGGGATCACAAATTCATCAATGTATGCCGCGTTTCGATCAAGCTTTGTCTCTGTAGTCAGAACAGTAAGAATCCGGCAGCCCGGATACAATTTTTTCAATCTTGCCGTGGCATTCTCCAGCGTCCCTTCAAGCTCCTGACGGATTATGTAAAACAAAATATATTTTTCATTTCTCCTGACCGGTTCTGCAACCTCATCCCATTTGCGGAAAAGAAGCGTAGGATCAGCAACGACAGGATACCGGATGTTGTATGCGTTTTCAAAAATATCAGCGGTATGCTGATCCCGAACAGAAATCCCCGCAAACCCGGCAAGCAGTTTCCTGTTCCGTTTCAGGTATGGCCGTTGAATCTTTTTCAGAGGAGAGCAGGCCGCGTATGCCAATAGTCTTCCTGAAAACGCCGGACGCCATTCTCCCAGATAGACCGCTTGCTTTTCATGAATATCAGCCCAAACCTGATCACTGCCGATGATGATGGCGTCAAATTGCTTTGCAATGACCCCGATTGTCGTTTCTGTTACCGCCCCGGTCAGATGCAGGCTGTTTTTTCTTGCCTGTGAAAATAACAGAGCCGCCTGTTCCTGTTCTTCCTCTGTCATTGTCAATTTGGCAGGGGGGCGTTTTTTGAGGAAAGCATAAAAAATATCCGTTATATCAGATATGGAAGAAACGGAAAGGATACGGTCGAAATTCTGCTTTAGAAAAGAGCGCCGCTGTGTGCTGGAAAAGTCGATCACGGAAACATTGTGCCCGATATCTTTCAGAAAGCGGTACATTGCAAAACACTGGAGAAAACCCCCGTAGTTTGTCCCGTTATGAAACGTCAGAATTCCTATTTTCATAATTATAAGCTCTTATAGATTTCGACTAATCTTTCGCACCAGCAGTCAAGATCCAGAAGCTTCTGTAATCTTTCTCTTGTCTGTAAGGTTTTTTCGCTGAGTTCTTCCTCATCCGCCGTCATTACCTGTTTCATCTGTTCTGCTAATCTGATGTCATTATCGCTCGGAAAAAGAAAAACCGAAGGCATATCTGCATTCCAGAGGGTTCCGTAGCTGTCGTTCTGTATGACGGGAAGAAGAAACATTTCCGCTTCCGCAATGGCATAACACATGGTTTCACGCCGGGAGGGAGAAATATAACAATCTGCATTGAGAAACAAATCCCTGACCTGATCGGTTTGCGGTACAATCTTTACCCAGGGAGGCAGATTTCCCGCAAAATAGGAACGCACAGATTTTTCCAAATTATTTCCGCGGGTGATAATAATTTGGAACTCATATTTTTTATTTGAAAGCAGCTTGCCTGCGGCAAGCAACGTGGCTATTCCTTTCCGATGAAAATTTGTGCCAAAGCTTAAAAAGCGAAAAGCGGTCGAACGCTGTTTCGCCTTTCGCTGTGGCAAGTCACCTAAACGAGGCAGAAACAAACCATTTAAAAGCGGAGTGATCCTTTCAGACAACACATTCGTTTTTTCAGGAATGTATTCTTTCGGAACTGTGAAAAGGTGATGTCTGAAGTGGTTGACGAAATGAGCCATTTCAAGGCTGACAGGAACAAAACAGGCATTTTTTCCATAGATATGGTATCGCAAAGCATATAAAACGCGCCGCCTGATATAACGCAGCAAAGGATATGTCTGCCCCTTCACTGAAAAATCCATGTAGTCATGGACATGCCATACCATTTTTATGTTTGAGCCAAACCGTTTAACCGCTTTTGCCACGGAAATATCATATTGTTCAAAATGTGTATGAACGATATCCGGCTGAAACTGCGAAATGATTTTTCCTAATTCCATTACCACTTTTTTTCCATTGGGAAGCGGTATGAAATAAACCGGATAATCATTTTTCAGTTGACGAATCCAATCCTTTTCCTGCTGGTATGGAAAAACCCAGCCGGTTTCAATTTTGAATCTTCGGGCAAGCATGTCCGCATAATATTTCCAGGATGGAATAAAACTTCCTCCGCACTCAGAGGAATACATTATGACGAATAAGAGTTTTTTATTGTAAATATCCATTTTTTCTCTGTAATGCCTCTTTCAGGATTCTTGTTGCATTTTTGCCCAGAGTTGCTTTTACGGCATCCTTGACTGTTTTCTTCAAATCATTTCTCAGGCTTAATGCCATTTGCAGAGCTTTGCTTTCGTCCTGACTGTCCGTAAAGACTTCCAGCAGCATCGGGAATGCGGCTGATTCCGATTGGAAAAATTCATCTTTAACTTTCAAATACTCCTCTTTCGTTGATGCACAGTAGTATTTAAAACCCAAATCTTCCGCGTAATGCCGGACCAGAGTGGATGATTTGTTCCCATAGTGTCCGCCGGCTGCCATGAAGCAGTCTGCATCCCGCTCAAAAGCTGAAGCGGGATGATTGAAGTTGCGGAATTCTGTTCCTTTTCCATTATTTACCAACAGAATCCTGATGTTTCTGCCGACATGGCGATTGCCTAATGCATTCATATCATAAAAAAATGCGAGATCTCCCAAAATAAGAAAATGAATCTTGGTCTGCTGTACGAGTGATCCGCCGAGGCAGGATGAGACGCAGCCGTCAATCCCGAATCCGCCCGTATTGGAATAGCCGTGAATTCCTTTTGGGAACGGAAACAGGTTCCAGGAACGGAGGGAATTCAAGATTCCCAGATGAACTGCGCAATTCGTTGGCAGGCTGGAGGCTGTTTGCGAAGCGATCCATATATTGGAAAAAGGAAGATCGGGCAAAGAGGCAAGGAGTCCGGATACCAGATCCCGGCAATCCGCAGCGTATGAGCCGGAGCCTCGCTTTCCTGGAGCTTTTGCCGAATAATATTGGAAGAAAGAATATTCATCCATCTCAAACATATAAGTCATTTTACGGAATGTATCTGCGATTTTCCCATCTGGCGAAACGCGCCAGACCGCTTGTGTCTGATCCGTCTCCCCGACTTTATATGATGGATAGTCTCCGGAAACCTGCCCGATATGGATCAGCAGGTCCGGCAGAAGATCTTTCCAGCCGGAGCTTTGGTAGCAAGCCAGAGAAAAATCCACACGATACTCTCCTTCGTAATTGCTGGTATGATCGCAGAATACGGCTGCATCATACGCTTTGCAAAAAGCATTGACTGCCTTTGTCAGATCTTCAGGCCACGGAATATGCGCACCGACAAAAATTCCGATCCTGCAGTCTGGCAATTCCGGGAAAGTGTCTCCCCGCATAATTCTGCTGATCTTGCGGACCGGGGGCAATTCTTTTACAGAATAAACCTGGCTGTAAACTGTGGCAAGATTGATATGGACCGGACCTGTGCCATGATGAAACAACTCCAATATGGCTGTGTTGGCTTTGACAATCGTATTCCATTCATCTTCCTGTGTGGTGATTGTCGGGAGATGAACACTTAATTTTACAAGATCGTTAGGCTGGGAAAAACGATCTATGACCTGTGGAATCAATGCTCCGATTCGCCCGGAATGCTGCGCAGATGTTATCGCCAGAACCGGAAGATTCCGGTAATAAGCCTCTGTCAGTGCCGGCATATAATTACGGCTGGCTGTGGCTCCCGTACAGGATAAAACCACTGCTTCTCCGGATTCTGCCGCCATTCCGCAGGCGATATAGGCGGCAGAACGTTCATCAGCAGCAGAATAAATCTCAAAAAAAGAATCCTGCTGAATGCTGGCGACAAAAGATAAATTAGTAGTGCCGGGAGATGCAACAACGCGTTTGATTCCATGAGCTTTCAGCAAAGAAATAACAATCTGTATATTGCGCTCATCGGTGTAATGCTGAAGCATATTTCTGTTCCCTTCTCTTGGATTTGTAGTGTCTTCAAGCAAATACGCTTGGTTTGAACAGGCTGGCTGTGCGTCTAAAATGTATACGGAACATCATCCACAGTGATGGTGCCTGCTCCTCCTGTCATGTAGATGATATCACCAATGATCATTTTTCCGCAGCTACTGACCAGAATAACTGCCATGTTTGCAATTTCTTCCGCAGTCACATATCGTCCGGCAGGAAGGGAAGGGGCATGTTCTATACCATTATATCCATCTTTTACAAGAAGCGGAGTTGCAGTGGGACCCGGAGCAAGTCCATTTACCACGATTCCATAAGGAATCAATGCTTTTGCCAAACCAAGGGTGAAACCGCGAATTCCCCATTTTGTAATGGTATAAGGCGAAATAGCGGGACGTAAGCTTGACGATGACGCTATATTCAGAATATTTCCGGGGATTTTATTTGTTTTCATATAGTTCGCCATAATTTGCGAAAGAAAATATATGCCTTTCAGATTGGTGTCCAGCGTCATATTATAATCATTTTCAGATACACTTCCAAAAGCACCACCTTGTAATATGCCTGCATTATTTACAAGAATATCTATTTTTTTCCCTTTCAGTAAAGAAAGTGCTTCCCTGAGTTTTTTTTCTATTTCCTGAGTTTTTGAGATATCCATTTCAATGCCATAAACTTTTTCTGCATAATTTCCGGCATTGATACTTATTAATTCATTACATATATTTCTGACCCGTTCAATATTCCGTCCGGTAATGACAACTGTAGCTCCACTGCTCAGAAAACTTTTTGCAATGGCAAAACCTATTCCGCTGGTTCCACCGGTGATTAGTGCTGTATGCCCATTTAAAAGATCAGTCTGCAAAACCGGAATATATACGGGAACCTGTTTTTTAAAACGTCTTAACGTTCTTTTGATGAACCTTTTGAAACTTTGTAATATTTGCTTCATTCTTTCTCCTTTTTTTCTTTTCTATTTTTTGTGCACTGGCAGTAAAATATTCATGTAATATTTTCTTTATGATTCAGTATCCGGTGGAAACGGTTACGTATAATTGAAATGATTTTCTCTCTTTCTTCTTTCAGAAGACCGCAATAAAAAATGGCACTGGCAATCAGAATAAAACTTCCCAGAAAAAATATCCCTGACATCAGCAGTGTATCCGGCAGAAAATACCGGATTGTCAACAGCAGAATGAGGGATGGTGCAACCGTATAGAAAACCGGTTTGAGCGTTTTACTGAAAAATGCCTGCATGGACAATCCTGTCATCTGAGCCACAACAATCAGACGTACGAAAAACATGGCAATATTAGCAAAAATTGCTACCGCCAATGTTGTCCAGGCTGCTCCTCCCAGTAACAAGATTCCCCAGGAAACAGGCAGAATCAGGATTTGTATGATTCCGAGCGGCAATTCATATTTTCTCATATTCCCGGCAGCTCTTGCTGCTGTCATCAGAGGCCAGCTGACTGATAGGACAATCGTCTCCATGAGCGCCAGTCTTGTAAATAGCCCGGCATCTGAAGGCGGATTTTTCAGCCAGAGTTTCAGAATGACATCAATTTCCAGAAGACATGGCAGGGTAAAGATCCAGTTCAGGAAAAATGTTATCTTGCAGCCCGTATAAACAAGTTGATACATTTCCTCCTTTTCTCCGGCAGCCCATGTCTTAACGATTGGCGGATAAAGTCCTGTACTGAAGTTCGATGTAAAGGAATTCAGTGAGGATGAAACACTAAGCGCCACTGTACGTGCTGCAACCGTCACCGGGCTGAAGAACTGATTTATCAGAATTGTAATCGCCTGAAACCGGATTACTGTGGATAATGCTCCAAAAAGGCTCCAGCCGGTAAAATCTATGATTTCTTTCAAAAACGACCATTCAAAACGGCACTTCCGAATGGAGCATTCCTTATATCTTATTGTACAGACAGCACAATACAGACCTGCGATGAGTGCCGCAGAGAACGTCATCAGCAAACCATAAAGAAACAACTTGTTGTATGGAAGCACAAAAAGCAGAAAGACTGATCCTATTTTCAGGAATGCCTCTAAAATGGAAATCCCTGCATAGATATTCATTTCCTCATGAGCGATCATGATCGCAATATAAGGGGATGAGATCATTGAAGCAAAGAAACTCAAAATAGAAAATTGATAAAGAATCTTTACTGTTTCGATCTTCTCCGGTGCAATATTCAAACGGTTATGGACAAACCATAGACCTGCGCTTTCAAAAAGAAGCAGTGAGATTACGGCAATGGCACTATATACCGCCAGATTTGTCCCGAACATCTTGTTCAGAAGAACGTTGTCCTGTTTTCCTAATGCAAAAGAAAAAAAACGCTGCGTTGCCGATGCCATTGCACCGGTCAGAAAACTGAGAAGCAATACTATGCCGGAGACTACATTATATATTCCATAATCCTCAACACCAAGAACGTTTAAAAGCAGTCTCACCGAAATTAACTGGAGAAGCATTACAATGATCTGCCGCGAGTACAGCATCAATGTATTTTTCAAAATAAGTTTTCTGTTAAATAACATGAAAAATAATTATACTCTGCACAAAATTGAATAACATTTCTTCCGATCTCATAAGCAAGCTGTTTCAGAATATTTTTATGAAAGCTTCTGATACTCCGCAACGGTCCTGATGATGCCTTCATCCAGCGTGATCTGCGGCCTCCAGCCGAGTGCACGGGCTTTGGAACTGTCCATCAGTTTACGGTACATGCCATCCGGCTTGGAGGCATCCCAGTTGATTTTACCTTTGAATCCTGCAGCGGCGGCGATCTTTTCCGCCAATTCTCTGATCGTGATGTCGGTTCCATAACCGACATTGATGATTTCCGGTTCATTATGGTTCTGCATGAAGTAATATACCGCATTTGCTACATCGTCCACATGCAGAAATTCGCGAAGCGGTTTCCCTGTGCCCCAAAGCACTTCCTCCGGACGGTTTTCGCGCGCAGCTTCCACGAAACGCCGCACGAAAGCCGGAAATACATGTCCGTTTACCAGGTCGTAAGTGTCATTGGTGCCGTACAGATTGCACGGCATCAGACTGACTGTGTTCCAGCCATACTGCAGGCTGAGATACAGGCAAAGTTTATAACCGGAGATCTTGGCGAGAGCATAACCTTCATTCGTAGTTTCCAGGGGCCCTGTCAGCAGATATTCCTCCTTGATGGGCTGAGGAGCCTGACGGGGATAAATGCAGCTGGAACCGAGGAAACAAAATTTTTTCACATTGTGCTGAAAACTTTGCATAATGACATTGTTCTGGATTTCCAGATTTTCCAGAAGGAATTCCGCACAGTGCGTTTTATTGGCCATAATGCCGCCTACTTTCGCACCTGCCAGAACCACATAGTCCGGCTTTTCCGCATCGAAGAAATATTTGACTGCCGTCTGATTCCGCAAGTCTAATTCCGCATGCGTCCGCTTAAGAATCCCGGTGTAACCCTCGCGTTCAAACTTGCGTACACAGGCACTGCCTACCATACCGCGGTGGCCGCAAATAAAAATTTTCGCATTTTTTTCGATCATTGTTCAGAAGCCAATCTCATAATTCGGATTGTCCAAAAGCCTCAGATCCCCTTCAGTCATGATTTTTACCAACTCATGAAATTTTACTTCCGGTTCCCAGTTGAGCATGGCTTTCGCTTTGGCCGGATTCCCCAGCAGTTGCTCCACTTCTGCCGGTCGGAAATAACGGGGATCAATCCGTATTACGGTTTTTCCGGTTGTCATGTCGATGCCGACTTCATCCATTCCCTTGCCGCGCCATTCAATCGGACGTCCGATGCAGGCGAAGGATTCTTCGATGAATTCGCGGACGGTGTGCATTTCCCCGGTGGCAATGACATAATCGTCCGGCATTGGCTGCTGGAGCATCATCCACATCATTTTGACATAATCTTTAGCATAGCCCCAGTCGCGACGGGCGTTAATGTTACCCATATAGAAGCAGTCCTGCAAGCCACGGTGAATGCGGGCGACTGCCATCGTGATTTTGCGTGTGACAAAGGTTTCGCCGCGCCGCGGGGACTCGTGGTTGAAAAGAATACCGTTCGAGGCATGGAGTCCATAGGCTTCCCGGTAGTTCTTTGTGATCCAGAAGCCATACTGCTTGGCGACGGCGTAGGGGCTGCGCGGGTAGAACGGAGTGTTTTCGCTCTGCGGCACTTCCTGTACTTTGCCAAAAAGTTCGGAGGTGGATGCCTGATAGAATCGCGCATTGACACCGGTCTCCTTGATTGCATCCAGAATCCGCAGTACGCCCAATGCATCGGCATCGGCGGAATATTCCGGCACTTCAAATGAAACCTGCACATGGCTCTGTGCTCCGAGATTGTAGATTTCACACGGGTTGATTTTTTCAATCATACGATTGAGGTTGCTGGAATCTGTCAGGTCTCCATAATGTAAAAATAATCGGACATCTTTATGATGCGGGTCCTTGTACAAATGGTCAATGCGGCTGGTATTGAATGTGCTGGCACGGCGGATCATGCCGTGAACCTCATACCCTTTGCTTAACAGCAGTTCCGCAAGATAACTGCCGTCTTGACCGGTAATTCCGGTGATCAATGCCTTTTTCATGTATAGTGTTTCCCCAATGTATTCAAATGATTCAAAATACTGTTTTTGTTGTTACCGAAGCAGATGGTTCCACATCTTGAAATCTTTCATACCGGATATTGAAAATTTGATATTGACGCTGCCGCAGAAAATACAAAACCCGCTGAAATCAATTTATTTCCTGTATGCCCCCTGAAGCTTTACAGGGGATGCATCTGATCCAGCCAGTGTTCGAAAGTATATGCCGGAGTGTATTTTACGGTTTCGCGGAACAGTTTTTCCGAGAGATGCTGATCCCCGGCAAAATAATCCGGATCATCATATCCGCTGAGGCCGCATGCGGAAAAAACGACGCGGTATCTGGCAGATATCGCCGAGCCCGCCTCGTGGATCGTCTTTACCTCGCCGGGGATGTTTACCAGCGGAGGACAACTGCCGGAAGCCATCAGTTCGATTACCGAATCACATAGATCGGAAATATGCGTCAGAGAACGTTTTGCATTTCCGCCCAAAGGAATTCTCAAAGGAGATTTTTTCTCTGCGTCTGCAATCATCCGGTTTACAAAGCATGGTGGATTTTTCACTCCGATTTCATTCCCGTAAGGAACGCCGAAGCGCATAATATGCGGAACGGCATATCCCTTTTTACCGCAGGCGAAAACCTTCAACAGGTTTTCGCCGGTCGCCAGAGCCAAGCCCTGTTCGTTGCGCGGATAGACCGTGGCATGCTCCGATATCGGTTCTCCCATCTCAGCCATACATATTGACGCGGAAGATAGAAAGCAGATGTCACCGGCAAAACCATGCTCCGTCAGGCCATCCAGCAATTTTTTCATTTTTCGTGTATATTTTTCAAATCCCATATCCGGATCAATGCAAATCACAATCCATTCGGCATCAACGGCTGGAGTATCTTCCGGGATCTTATCTGAATTAACGGTGTTGACCGGTTCTGCATTGTAATGGAACGTTTCATCGTGCGCAATGCCGATGACTCTTTGTCCTGTCTGCCGTAAATGCTTCAGCATGTGAGCGCCAAGATAGGTATCCGCTCCGATCACACTGTAAATGGATGCTTTGGATGATGTCGCTTTCATAACCATAAATTTCAATACTCTGTCGGGAAACAGGGTCAAATCTTACTGAACTTGTATTCCCTCGGATCAATTTCCGCGGAGATGAATCCGCCGAAAATTTCGAGTTTGACTACCCAGAGAAACCGTTTCCGTCTTTCGACCAGATAACCAAAGGTTCCCTCAAACTGACGCGGCGACTCGATCATGAAGCGGTCATTGACCTCAATCTCTTTCTTGTACTGCACCTTGTGCGTGAGCGCCAGCTCCTCCATCACCTGCAGTCCCCGCAATTCCCCGATAAATGCCGATTGCTGCTCCCGGGTGACATTCAATACCCCGCAAACGGATTTTGTCCGCCAGACAGCGCGTTTCTGTGCATCGGTCATTTGTGCGAACACGTAGGATTTCAGCATCGGACGCAAAACTTCATTCTCATATCGGAATGATTTGTCCTTGTAAGAGACATTATGAATCTTTACATCCGGAACGACTGGCAGATACGCGGGAATCCCGTTCTCCTCAAAATACCGATACAGCTTCATTTCATGGCGTGCCATTGTGTATATAGGACACCATAAGGAGCTTTCAGATTCATTTATAATGATTTTTTTTCGCTCAAATCCCATTTTTTGAATACACCTCCGGCACTCCTCAAGAAAAATCTGTTTTTCCTTGAAGAGTGATCCGGTCATTGCCGGATCAAGGAAATTTCATCGCCGGCCATCTTGGTCTGGCGAATGAAACTCCCCCTTAAGAGAACGGCTTTTCTCTGCCTGTCTCTTTCTGTCTTTTACGCGAAGCGCAAACAGCCTCGAATTTCAGCGTTTATACGAAATTCGAGGCTGTTTGTAAAATAAATGGAAGATGAGAGTGCACAACTACTCTGATCTGCCGGAAAAACAAAAATGCAACTCTCTCCCCTGTAATGCAAAACAATTTTGCCGGAAAGGAAAGATTTGAAAAAAAAGCTTCTACCGGAAACAATCTGTTCCGGTAGAAGCAAGCCTTTATTTATAATAAAGGCTTGCTTGCTTGCTTGCTTGCTTGCTGTCAGATCAAAAAAAGACGGCAAAGTACATCCCCCGGAAAATCCCGGAACAAACGAAACATTTTGTATCATCATCTTTTTCATCTGATCTTCTTGGATTAGAAATTATCAATTGTCTCCACCGGAGATTCAAATTTCTTCCGGCTATTGCTAATGAGTAGCATAAAATACCACTTTTCCTGTAATATTCAAGTGCATCTTCTTATAAAGTCGGGATAATACATTCCTTTAGTAATTGAACGACAAACGGAGTTTCATTTCTTGTTAATGAAAGAACAAGATTGTTCAAAGAATAAATCCAAGATTTCTGCGCAAATCAGGTAGAGTTAACTGCGAGAAAGAATGTTTTATCATCGAGCGAATGATTTATTGTTCATCCTTTTGCCTGATGAGATCTCCAACCTTGCCGGCTATCGCTTGTTCTTGTGCCGCTTGACCGGTGCCCGGAGTCTCGGAAGCCTCGCGGCTGTCTTGCGAAGGACAAGCTGTCCTTGAACTCAAAATCAAACAATGAAAAAAGTTGCTATGGTAAAAAGAAATGAGGTGGCGGTTATGAAATGAAAGAGGCTGATTCTCAAAGATGTGTTACTGTAAAGACGCATCGGCTCTGATAGGCAGAGTCATACAAACAGGAACCATCAAGAAGGAGAGATCAGGCATGAGAAAATGTAGCACGGTATCGTTCGAAGGTCAAGTGATTTTTGTCGGAATCGACGTGCACAAGGAAAGTTGGGCGGTGAATTTGCGGCATTACCACCGGGAATTGGATAAGTTCAGCATGAGACCGAGTCCAGAGGAGCTGGCAAACCATTTGAAACGGAATTATCCGGGTGCTGAGTATCGAAGTGTTTACGAGGCTGGATTCAGCGGATTTTGGGCGCACCGGAGGTTGTGTGAGCTTGGAATAGCAAATATCGTGATCAACCCAGCAGACGTGCCGACCAGCGGTAAGGAGCGCGACCGCAAGAACGATGCGGTGGACAGCCGCAAGCTGGCACGGGAACTGGAGAGCCGGATGTGGGAGGGATTTATGTTCCGCCGGAAGAAAATTTGGAATTGAGGAATCTGGTCAGGCGTGAAACGAAGCTGACCGGCAATATAACCAGGGTCAAAAACCGGATCAAAGGATATCTGAATTTCATGGGTTTGAAGTTCGGAAGTTGGTCCGGTAGTTCTTTGAAAATCATGCTCTGCCTCTTTGCCTCTGCGTCTTTATCCGAAAAGCAGATTCGCCCAGTTCAGTTCGGCAGGCGGTATTCTGGTTGCATTAGGCAATATGCTGATGGTGCCTTTGATCGGGAAATTCTTTGACTGGCATGGTTACGATTATCGCTGGCTTTTTTATTTCGGCGGAATTTTTGCTGTAACCACGGTACTGCTTGGATTATGGCTGTATCGGTATTTCAAACAATACGGCGGCGTTTCAAATTATACAGCCCCGGCAGTTTGAATTCCCGGAGAATATAAAAAACAAATCTGAAACAAGGTATGACAAATGAAACGTTATCGGGCTGTTTTTTTAAGTAACCTGCAACATAATATAGATTATGTATATTCCCAAGCACAACAGCAGGAAATCGCTGAATTGACCGAACTGATGCCGGGCATTGTTAATTCTGAAAATTTTTATGATTTTGATCTTTCTGAAGTTGAAGTAATCTTTTCAACATGGGGAATGATATGTTTCTCTGCCGAACAACTGGCAGGAATGCCGAACTTGAAGGCAGTTTTTTATGCTGCCGGAGCAACGGATGCTTTTGCAATGCCTCTGCTGAATGGCGGAATCAAGCTTGCCAGTGCATGGCGTGCCAATGCCATTCCTGTGGCAGAGTTCACCGTTGCACAGATTATCCTGTCGCTGAAAAATTACTTCCGGAATTCAGCTGCAATCACCAATCGTACAGGCAGAAGAACCGCTCCCGTAGGCTCCGGGTGTTACGGCGAAACAGTTGCGCTGATCGGTGCAGGAGCCATTTCCACGCTGGTAAGGGAAATGCTGAAAGCATACCGTCTCAATGTAATTGTCGTTCCATCTCGTCAGGAACACCGGACGATTTCTCTGGAAGAGGCTTTCCGGCGTGCCTATGTCATCAGCAATCACCTCCCTGACCGTTTGGATAATCGTAACGTGTTGACACGCTCAATGTTTGCCTCTATGCGGCAGGGCGCGACCTTTATCAATACCGGACGAGGCGCACAGGTGGATGAAGCAGGATTGATCGAAGTGTTCAAACAGCGGCCCGATCTGACGGCCCTGCTTGACATCACCTGGCCCGAACCGCCGGAAGACGGTTCGGAGCTTTACACACTTCCCAATATTCATTTGTCGTCACATATTGCCGGTTCAAAAAATGATGAAGTTCATCGAATGGCTGATTATATGATTGAAGAATATAAACGTTTTGCTGATGGCAAACCTTTAATGCACGAAGTTACGGAAAAGATTCTGATGACGCTATAAACAGGTTGTTCCATAGTTATACCTCACTTATATTTTTTGAAATAGAAACCACTTCTCCGATATCACAGTTCAATGTAAAACAAATCTTGACGAGACTGTCCATAGAAATAAACTCGCTTCGACCCTTCTTAGCCATCACATTGGAACTAATACCTGATGCTTCTTTTAGCTCAGTGCGGTTCATCTTCCTATCTATCAATAACTTCCAAAGTTTATCTTAACTAACAGTCATAACAAAACCCCATTCAACACCAAAATCATAAATAGTGTAACACACTTTCTCCGAAAACTCAAGATAATATCACAAAAAGATGATTTTATTTCTCGAAAAATAAACTTCCACCCGAAAGATTTCTTTCACGGGCGGCGGTGCGGTCAATTCTCAAAGGGCTTATACACGGTCACGGTTTTCAGATACTTCACAGGATCGCCGTTTGCGAAAAAGTGTCCGAAAACACGACGTTTTCGGACACTTGCAAGTTGCTTGGTATTATTCCCACTCAATGGTTCCCGGGGGTTTGGAAGTGATGTCGTAGACGACGCGGTTGACACCTTCGACTTCGCGGATGATCCGTTCCGTCATGGTGTCGAGGAGTTCCCACGGCAGGCGCACGACCTGTGCCGTAACCGCATCCACGCTGTTGATGGAGCGGATCGCGATCACATAGTCGTAGGTGCGCTTATGATTCTTCATGCCGACCGTCTTGACCGGAACGAAAATGGCGAATGTCTGCCAGGTTTTATGATACCAGCCGGACTTCATCAGTTCCTCGGTGACGATGGCATCGGCTTCGCGCAGGATTTTCAAGGTGCTGCGGTCGATGGCGCCGAGGTGGCGCACTCCGAGCGAGGGACCGGGGAAAGGATGTCTGTCGATGAGCTCGGAGGGAAGTCCCAGAAGACGCCCGACTACGCGGACTTCATCTTTGAACAGACGCTCGACCGGTTCCACAAGCTTGAACTTCATATCTTTCGGAAGCCCGCCGACGTTGTGATGGCTCTTGATGACTCCGGCGGGATTGCCGTCCAGCGGAATGCTCTCAAGGATGTCCGGATAGATCGTGCCCTGTCCAAGGAACGGCGCATCGATTTTTGCGGCGGCTTCGGCGAAAACCTCAATGAACTCCTTGCCGATGATCTTGCGCTTCTGTTCGGGATCGCTGACCCCCTGCAGTTTATCGAGAAACCGGTCGGAGGCGTCAATGTAGCAGAGATTCATGTCGAAGTTGCGCGCGAAAATTTCCTGCACCATCTCCGGTTCATTCTTGCGGAGCAGCCCGTGATTGACGAAAACGCAGGTGAGCTGTTTCCCGATCGCCTTGTGGATCAGGGCGGCGACGACGGAGGAGTCCACGCCGCCGGAGAGTCCGAGCACGACTTTCTGGCCGCCGACCTGTTCGCGGATATCCTTGACGGCTTCTTCGATAAAATGTTCCATGGTCCAGGAACCTTTGCATCCGCACTGGTTGTGGCAGAATTCGACGGCACGTTCGATCTTTTCCGTCAGATCGGCTCCCCTGCTGTTCATGATCTTCATGACAGGCAGTCCGAGCGCCATGAACTTTTCGAGTTCCTCCCCGTGTTCGGGAGCCCCGGCATCCGTGCAGATGATGAGACCTGCGGGGTTTTCCTGCATCAGGCGTTCGATGCTGACTGTATAGGGCATGACCATCGTATAGATGTGCTTGTCGCGAATCGCACGCGCGATCTTCTGTATGTCTTCACAGACAAAGTTCAGAAGAACAATGGTTTCCGGTGTTTGCTTCATAAAAAATAATCCCATAATAATTAATTGACAATCTCCGGAAAATACACCGCTTTTGCCGTGAAGTCAAGAGCGGAGTTGAAGATTTCCTCATTCCTTCGGGCCGGAGTAGGAGGGCCAGAGCCAGTATTGCGTGGATGACGGACCTGTATTGTTATGTTTCAGCCCGATATTCTGATAAGCGACTGGTTCGGCATGTCCGTCGATGAAAGCGAAATTCGAGCGTGAGTTGTGACAATAGAAACTCCGTCCGGAACTGTTTTCCGTGACAATGTCATTGTAATAACGGACGTAAGCCAGATTCCCCGCGTCGGGGCTGGAATAATCGGAAATCAGCACTTTATGGCTTGGGCTGCTGATACTTCCCAGCCTGACCGGAGTGCAATCTTTTCCCCACAGGTTCTGAACCTGGCCGTTTACAAGAGTTCCGATATATTGATTATAACCATAGCGGACTTGAAAATTTTCTGCGTAATCCACGGAATTCTGCCGGGGGCGCGTGACGGCACAGCCGTATTTGAAAAGTTTTCTGTTTTTCAGATAACCCGATTGCCAGAGAACGTAAGCGGGACGTCCTTTTTCATTTCCGATCCTGTTGTCGTCGCACAGCGGCAGGAATCCGAAGTCATTTGCATACTGATTGCATGACAGCACGATCTGTTTGGCGCTGTTGATGCAGGAAACCGCCTGAGCCTTTTCTTTTGCCTTGTTCAATGCAGGCAGCAGCATGGAGGCTAAAATCGCGATTATTGCAATCACGATGAGCATTTCTATCAGGGTGAAATATTGCCGTATGGCAGGATATTGTGTTGTTGCGGAATTCATTGTGCAGCCTCCTTGTTGATGATGTGATTGGTGAAAAAATGAAATATGGCGGAAGATTTGAGTGAAACCATGCTGTTTCTGTTTCATGCTGCGGGGTCCTCCTGTTTTTACGGGTTCGTTTTTTTCAGCGGGCGGTAACAGAGCAGGCGGCTTTCCCGCAGCGGGCAGTCTATTTTGAACGTTTTGCCCTGTCCGATTCTTTTCCCCGTTGCCGGATCGAAAAGTTCCATCTCTCCGGGAAAGGTCAGCTGGACAGCCTGCGCCAGACGGTGGATTGAAATGGCGCCGTTGCCGACAGCGACTGCGTTACCCGGTTCGGAATGCGGTGTGATTCCCGCCTCAAGCGCCGCATTGTGTAGCAGTTGCGGTGTCAGCCCGTCCGGTTGTGCCGAATAGATGATTGTCCCCCGCTTCGGGATTCTCTTTACTCCGAGTGCGGGTTGCCGGGAGGCGCTCCATCTGCCGAGAATCTTGAATGACGGGTCATCGAGTATGGTGGTATACCGCAGGCTGGTGAACCGCAGTGTTTTTTCACTGGTGATGAACAGATCAAGCATTCCAAGACGTCCGGCGCAGTTCCGGGTGAGCGTGTCGGCGGCATCGGAAACGAATTCGGTGGTGTCCGACGCGACGGCGATCCGGTCCCGGACTTTGATGCCGAGTTCCGCCAGCGCAGGCGCGGAACGTCCCGCTTCCGGATTCTGAAGAGCTCCCGCCGCACCGGTGACGATCAGGACACTTCCGCGTTTCAGCGCCTTTTCCTTCAGCGCTTTCAACTGCGCTTCCGTCAGTGTCTGGGGATCGGCAACGATCCAGAGTTTATAGTCCGGCAACTCTTTCTTCGTCAGATCGTCAAGCAGATAAATATCCGGCGTCACTCCGCTGAGACGGCAGGTCATGGCGATCCGTCCCGCGGCGGCGGAAGCGTCGCAGTTCAGAAGAGGCTGACGTTCATCTAAAAACAGTGCGGTTTTGGTACTGGATACTTTGTCCCTGTATTCCAGAACCCAGTCGGCTGTTTTGCATGTTGTCCTGATGGCATCCAGCGCCTCCGGATCGTTGTACCAACTGTCGAACATGTCGAAGTAATAAAAACCGTCTCCGCCGCAGGCAAGCACGGCTCCTGCATCGCGGCAGACCTGGTCCCGGAACTCCTTGAATGTGGCGGGATAGCCTAAGGCTTCGGGAGGCCAGCCGACTGTTATCTGGGATCTGGGGGTGCGATGATCCATTTCCTGCATATAAAGCAGCTTTGCGGAATGCGCGGCGGCGATGGCGAAGTTGGCGGATGCACCGACTCCTCCGGGTTTGCGCATGTAGGAGTAGGCGCTGACTTGAAATACGATGTCAATGCCGCCGTTTTCAGAGAGTTTGCCCAGGCTGGAACGTCCCGCCTGAGTCCAGACCGGGGAACTGTAATAAGTGCCGACGACAATATCGCGTCCCATAGCCTTTTTGAGCGTCCGCGCGAAACGGTTGTTCATGACGGCGAGAGAGTCGGTCATGAAGCTGCGTCCATCCGCAATTTTCCGGTCGAGCCCGCTTTTCATATTGCTCCAGTACCTTCTGGATTTCCACTCTTTTTCGCTGAACAGCGGGGCGTCGGCAAGAGAGACGGTGGGATCGTTCCATGCTTTGCGGAGCGCCTCATCGGTTCCGTATTTTTCCTTGAGATAAAGCCGGTATGCCTTCATGGCGGCGGGGGAATAGTCGCCCTGTCCGCGCGCCGCGCTGTATTCCCATTGGAAGAATTGATCGTCATGCCCGCCGTTGAATCCGAATCCCGCCACGATTTTCCCCGCCGGAGATTGTTTCAGGAATTCCGCCAGCTTGCGGAGCCCGTCCGTTACGTAACGCTGGTAGTCCTCAGAAGCATAGGAGACTGCCCAGTGGCGGTTCTTTGCCGGGTTCGGGCCCGGAACACCGAAACCTGCGAAAGCTCCGAGCTGGCGTACTCCGAGCTCACCTTTTTCATTCCTGAAAATACTGTCCGGGTACCGTTCAAAGAATTCCGGTCCCGCGTCGATGTTGACATTGAGCAGTACGCGTGCGTCCGGTGCCGCGTCGTGGATGAAAAGCAGTTCGTTTTCAAGCCGTGTGAAATCGAACTTTCCGTTTCCCCGGTAGGGGGACATGTCCCATGACATCTTGTCCCAGAAAAGCGTGATTCCCGCATTGAAGGTCTGAATCAGGTTGATTCCCGCCTGCGCGACTTCCCGGTAGTCGATGGAGCCTTTATAACTTTTGAGAAGGACTTCCCTGCCGTCCAGCAGAATGGTCATCCGTCCGTTTCTGCATATTGTTTTCGCGGTCGCGGGTGCGATTTTTTCCAGGGACGCAAGAGTTTTTGCCCGGTCGGGATAAGGAGCTTTCGGTGTATAGATTCCGGGAAAACGCTTTACCGGTTCCGCCGGCTTGATTTCGGGATTCAGAATCCGTATTTGCGCAGGATTTCCGGCAAGCACGACCTCCAGGCGCATGAATTTTGCTCCATGTTCCGCCGGGGAGATTCGAGTGAAATCACTTTTGCCGCAGGAGTAAAGAACCTGATGCCCTGCCGCATTTTCCGAGACAGCCCCGATGGGACGTTTGTCGCCGTTCAGCATTGCGAGACGGACGGATGCCGCCGCGCCCGGAGTTCTGGAAAGGACATCAAGCGTGAGAGTGCCGGCATAGGCTCTGCCGGCTTCGACCGGAACCGGATCGGACATCCAGAGGGTCTGCCCCTGATGGTTGATCTTGTCCACGGTCTTCTGTTCCGCATGGAACGTGGAACGGCTGCCGAAGTTGTCGCGGACGGAATCCCCGTGACTGACGCAGCTCCCCAGCAGGGCAAGGCAGAGAATCGGCGTTTTGAAAGTCATGTATTCTCTCCTGAATTATTGTTTCTTTTTTATGACATCGACATAAAGTCTGGGTTCGGCAAAGTAGACGGTTCCCGTTGTTTTTCCAAGGAAGAGCCGTACTGTGAAGAACGCGGCGTCTTTCGGAAATTCCGGAAAGACGGCGGTCGCCTCCACATCGCCCCAGTCAAAGGTGCCGGGCATCATTTTTGTGTCGCGTCCGGTCAGGTATCCCTTTTTGGAGAAAAAGCTGAAGTTTACGAAACCGCCGTTGGCGACGTTCTCGTTTTTCTGCCGGAATACCAGTGTGAACCGCAATGCCTCGTCCGGTGCGGGGCGCGGAAACTTTTTCAGATCGAATCCGCCTTGAAGGACGCCGAAATAGCGTTCGCCTTTGCCGCTGGATATTTTCAGTGCCCGGAACCTGGCGGAGCCCTCGTAAGGTACGGAGGTGAAACTTCCGCTTTTGTCGTTCGGTTCGATTGCCCGCCAATGGGGAATGATTCCGTCGACGATCTTGAATTCCGGATTTTTGAGCGGAATTTCCAGTGCGGATATTCCGCAGGCGATCAGAAGCAGTGCGCTTGAAAAGAGAATTTTCATAAGGCAGTCCTTTCCGTTTCCTGTTTGGATAGCTGTTTTTCAGTTTCTGGAATTCCGGTGATTTTCCGGATATGATATTCCCTCGGCGGGATGCGGAGACCGCCGCAGATAAATTCGGTTTCATTGAAATTGGCAATGACCTCGGTGCCGTCGCCGAATACGCTGCGCGCCACGCCGTGTGTCCTGAATGAACCGTCGTCCCTGCGGAAGACTGTACGCGGAATCAGTTCTTCAAAGTCAACCATCGGGGCGGAACAGGCGCTCCGGAGCTCTGTGCTGATACGCTTGGAATGTTCGTCGAATGCTGTCGGCAGGAGTGTGTAAAGAGCCTGATAGAGGCGGTATTCCGAACCGTGGACCGGGGAATAACCCTCTCCGAAATAGTTCATTACCGAATCGTGGTAGACCATCTGCCAGAGCGGAACGGGAACTGCCGCCGCGCCCGGGGTCCGAGGGGACAGTCCGGAGAAGTGCAGTCCTCCGTAGGCGCCGATATCAATGATGTCCGCGAAATGATCCGTCCCGCATCCCTCGACCGCCACCGCACCGAAATATTGTTTGGCGATACGGAAGATCTCCCGGCGGTTTTCTTCATCCTGTCTGCGGGTCAGCGGGTGTTTTGCCGAACGGCAGCGGAAGAGCGGAACCGCCGCGTTGACGTCAAGATAGATACAGCCTCTGCCCGTGAGTTCCGCGATGCGCGGCAGATCGCGGCGCGCATATTTCAAGCCGCTTTCGGAACACATGAAGTGAGCCTGCCCGCCCTGCCAGACACTTGCCGTGTGAGGAACGCCGCGGATGATTTGGAGCATCTCCTCCTCATGGTATTCGTTCCCCTCGTAAGCATCAATGTAATTGTCGTGAACCGACAGCGTGTAACCCGCCGAGAGGCGATGCGCGGCATCCACCGCATTCTTGAAATCCTGTTCGGTTCCGCGTTCCGGATTGACGGGCAGTCTGGCGGGATAACCGGCATCGTAACCGTCGTGGTTCCAGCCGGTGCTGCATGCCGTGACTCTGTCAAATCCTGCGGCATGGGCTGTTTCAAAAATCTCCGCCGCAGTCCAGTTGTTCGGCAGACCTTCGTTTTCGTTCCAGCCGGGGCGGGCGACATAGAGACTGTAGGTTTTCTCCACGCCTTCCGGACGTTCTGCAAGGTAAATGTTGTGTTTCCAGAATACGGTTCCGGGAAGGCGGCCGACTTCAGGGTGTTCCGCCGCCTTTTCCGCCAGCGTCCTGAAACGCCCTGACGCCTGCCTGAGCTGCCGGCAGCGGCGTGCGAGGGCACGGAAGTCCGAACCGGGATGAAACAGCATGAAACGCATTTCACGGGACGTATTGCATTCCGCATCATAAAGCAGCCTGCATGTCGCGGAGACTGTTCCGCTGACATCCGTGTTGAAGGAGACCGCATAGTCCCGGTCGGGTTCCTCGCACCAGAGCCCGATTCCGCCGTTTTCCCGGAAAAAACCATGTACCGGAAGCGACCATGCCGCCGATGGCTGAAAGACTGCCGAATACACATCAATTCGTGGAAAATCAATCCGGGTTCCAAAATCAACCGGAAGCACCAGCGAGCCGCGGGCCTGTGTCGAAGCGGTGAAGAAATTGCCTGCGACAAGCAGTTTCAGGGAACAGCTCCCGATGTTCTCCACCGGCGAAATCCGCACGATCAGGTCTTCGTCCTGAAGCGCCAAAGTGACGGAAAAACGGAAATCCGGTGTGTATTCCGGGGCAGGGCGGCAGTAGGAGTTGCCGGGGAAACGTGCGGCAAAGCGGAGATTGTAGAAATCAATGTGAATTTCATTTTCCGTTACCGTGATCTGCTTGTTCATGTTGTCCGGCGTGACCGGGATTCCCGTCCAGTCGAGCTGGAACGGCGCCTGTGCCCGGAAGCAGACATTGCCGCTGCCGAATTCAATCAGATTCAAGTCCTCCGTAAGATGGAGAAAGGTTTTGCCCTGGTTCAAAGAATACATGACTGGAACTCCTCCTTATATGAATTTGGATATTTCTGGTTTTTGCCGGTTTTCCGGTATCGGGACGGTCATTCGCAGGTCCATGGAAAAAGGAATCCCGATTTCCTCCTCTTTCAGTATTCTGCCTTCCCTGCGCGCCTTTTCCTGCTGAATGTAGACATAAACCGCCGATGTGGAATTTTCTCCTTCACGGATGTCCGGAATGACGATTCCACCGTTTGCGAGCAGAATGGCTTCGGCTCCCGCGAGATCGCCTGTATGGGCGAGCGCTTCCGCATAAAAGAACCGGACAAGCGGAACTTTCGATTCTTCCGGAAGCTGCCGGTAAACTTCTTTCGCATCGTCATAAGCGCCCGCTTCGGAGAAGTTCTTGAACGCTTCCTTGAGAAGGGAAAGATCGTCGGCGTATTCCAGAGACAGTTCGCGGAAAATTGCCGCGCCTTTCCTCATGCGTCCCGTCATTCTGTAAACATTGGCAAGCGCATGGAGGGCCCAGCGGCTTTTGCGGAGTGCAAGTGATTTTTCAAGAAGCGACTCCGCACGCTCAAAGTCGTTCCGGCAGTAATAATTCAATGCAAGATGGTAAAGCGTATAATAGTTTCCGGCGTCCGCGCCGTGCGCCGCTTTACGGATCAGCTCGAACCACTCATCCTGAATCATATAGCCGGAGGGCGCTTCCCCGGGATCTTTTTCTCCGAATGAACCGGTGCGGAGCAGTTTGAGAAAATCGGCGTTTTCCTCATCGCATGAAACGAAGTCAAGGTAATCCGGGAGCTGAGGCGCGCCGGTGTGTTTGCGCAGTTCGCGGTCCAATGCCCCCCATCCGGAGCCGCGGGAGAGCAGTTTCCCCGGCTGTTTTGCAAGCGTTTCCCGTGTCTCGGCAAGCATTTGATCGAGCCTTTGCCGCGGCAGGGCCTTTTCCAGTTCGGCTTCCACGGTGTTGACGGCTGTGTCCCAGTCGCCGAAAATCCTGCCGGGTTCTGTGTGGATTGCGCCGTATGCCTCCAGCCATTCCCATGCGGTCTTGGGCGGCATCGGAAGACATTCCATCTGAGTGCGTCCGAGTCCCGCTTGGATTTCCAGATAGTCGGGAGCTTCGGGACTGGTCAGGCGGCGCTGCCAGTGCCGTCCTCCGGCGCATTGCCCCCAGACAAACAGTTTGCGTCCCCGCAGACGATCGGTCGAACATTGGATCAGCCCGTAGCCGTCGCCATAGATTGCGGCTTCGAATTTGCGGTTTTCCACGGGAATATTGAAAAAGTGATCCTTGCAGCTCCAGAAATTGGTTGGCCGTGTTGCATCGAAGCCTTCGGAGAACGGAAGCGGCAGTTTGGTCAGCGCATGCTGGGAATCGTTGACATAGGTGTTGGCAAAGGTTGTGTGTGCCGGCGTCACGATGCGCATATCCTCGCATTCGGTTACGGCGGTGTTGCTGAAGTGATACATCGGAACCGTATATTCATTGGGGTTGACGATCCGCATACGGGCAAAGAGGAATCTTTCGCCTTCAGGCAGGAAAAAGTCCATCTGATAAGTTGCCGCCCGGTCGCGGCAGAATTCATACAGACGCAGAACCGGGGTGCCGTCCGGGAGGGAAAGCTGTGCTGCAAAAAGCGGGCTTGAAGTGCGGGCGTCGTGTCCGCGGCGCCCGATGTTCCATTCGATTCCTCCTGCGACCCAGGCGTTCCGGACAGCGAAGTTTCCCGGTTTGAAGACCGGATTGCGTGTCACCAGATCGCGTTTTTCAACCTTGTCATAGAGACTCCATATTCTTCCGCCGAGTGTCGGGAGAAATACGGCTTCCAGATATTCATTTTCCAGAATGACCGATGGGAATTCCAGTTCACTTTCTTCCAGTGCATAGTTGTCCTGCATTGTAAACGGCATCGGATTGGGCATCAGCCCGTAGCCGATGAAAAGTTCATCGTCCTCATCTACCTGCGTGGTGATCTTATGAATCAATGAATTGCGAAGTGACGGATAGGCGGATGGTTTTTGGATCGCATAACCGCGAATATGCAATACATCACGTCGTATGGATGCCATGTCCTGAGTCCTTTCTGAAATTTGCTGACTGCCGTCTGCTGATACGGCATCGTCAGAGGTTGATTTTCTGCATTGTTCCGTAAAAGAACAAACATGAAAAATATTCTTATACGATAAAAATTTCAATCAAGGTGAATATTCTTCCCCTGCAAAAAAATTGAATGGAACCGTTTTTCATCTTCTCCTCCTTTCAGACTGTCTCACCGGGTTGAGCCTCTGATGACCAGAGAAGGCTCCAGAAGCTCCGGTTGTGCCGTCTCTCCGTGAATCATCCTGAGAAGAAGATCGGCGGAACGGCGTCCCAGTTCCATGACGGGAATGTCTACCGTGGACAGCGGCGGAGTTGTCAACGTCGAATTTTCCGTGTTGTTGCAGCCGATGACGGAAATATCGCCCGGAACGGAGACACCGTGCCGTTTTAACTCCGCCAGCAGCGCGATTGCCAGTTCGTCGGATGCGCAGATCATTCCATCGGGACGGTCTTCATGGCGCAGAAGCTCCGCACAAATTTCCGGGATGGCGAGGCGGTCCGAAAAATCGGCGATGAAAATGTTTTCCCTGCGGAGTCTTGCCCCGTGTTCGAGAGCCGCCGAATAGACTCCTTCCTTGAATTCCGCTGAAATCGCAATCCTGTCTCCGGAGTAGATCAGCGCCAGATTTCCGCATCCGGTCCGGATCAGATGCTCCGCCGCGAGGAATCCGGCATGTGTGAAATTGATTCTGGCAGCATGAACATCATGGTTCATGGGATAATTCTTCACGAACAGGTGAGGCAGGGAAATTTTTTCCAGTTCGGCAAGCATCAGTTCGTCCAGTTGGTAAGTTCCGATCAGAAACCCCGCATAGCTTTCCGCCAGGCGCATCAGATTTTCATCATGAAAACTCCGCTTGCTTGCGAGAATGTCAAGAATGTATCCGTTCCGGCTCAGCGTTTCGTCAATTCCGCGGATCAGTCCGCCTGTGACGGGATGCGCCATATATGCCGTATCGTAAATCATCAATGCGATTTTGCGGGAATTGACCGGGGTTGCATTCCGGATGAAAGTCCCTTTGCCGTGAATGCGGTAGACATATCCCTCGTTTTCCAGTTCCTGAATCGCCTGGCGTATTGTATTGCGCGAGAGGCTGAACCGTTCGCAGAGCTGAGGCTCCGAGTCCAGACGCCCGCTGCCGGCAAGACCGCCCGACCGGATTTTAGCGATCAGGTAATCTTTCAAATTCTGATACTTGTACTTTGGAGTTGCTCTTTTATTCATGAAGTTGTCTCAACAAGTTGTTTTTTCTATTATAAGTCAGAATCTGCCTTTTGTCAAGGGGGTAAAAAGAAAAAATCTGCGATTTAGAAGCAAAAAACATCATGCAATACAAGGAATGGAGTTCGGAGAGCCGCAGACGCATTGTTTCCCTCCGCAGGCGGCATGACGTTTTTACGAAGGATGCGGCTGGTGTCTTGCCAGCCTGCGCTCCTGTGCGGGATTCTGCTCCAGAGTCTGCCAGTAGCGCGGGGAAGGTCCCTTGCGGACTTCAAGCATCAATGCCTTGAATGCGTCTACCGTATTCAGGAAAGAGACGGATGCGCGGAGTTCGCCTGGGAAACCGCGGCCCCGCAGATATTCCAGAATGGTCTTGCGGCTGATCCGGAGTGCCGTTTCCTCTCCGTAGAAATCAATGATGGAATAGAAATGTAACTGCATTTCCTCTGCAAGTTCTTCGAGTGTCGGCGGTCCCGCATACGGGTCTGCGATTTCACGGAAAATCCACGGATTGCCGAGGGCTCCGCGCGCGACCATGCCGTTTTCACATCCGCTTTCAGTGACAAGTGTACGGTAAAGTGCGGCGGACAGCGCGCCGCCGTTTGCCACGACGGGAATGGAAAGGTTCTTCCTGACCTCTTTTATGATTTCATGGAATACGGGTCCGGAATAGAACATTTTCATCAGGCGCCCGTGGATCGTGACCGTTTTCGCTCCGGCGTTTTCAAGACGTTTTGCAAACTCGACGGTCGGCGCAGGGTCATTCTCGTCCAGAATGCGCATCTTTGCCGTGACCGGGATCTTCGAGTGTTCCGCCAGAATGGAAAAGGCTTCGATCGCCTGGTCGGGGCGCCGGACAACGAAAGTTGCGCCTTCTCCCTTTTTCGCGACTTTCGGTGCGGGGCATCCGAGGTTGAAGTCGAGGACGGAAAAATCAAGTCCGTTGATGATTTCCGCCGCCTTTTTCAGAATTTCCGGTTCGGAGCCGACAAGCTGGATTCCCAGAAAATCTTCGGAGGGGGCGCGCTTGATCAGGTTCATGGTCTTGTGGTTGCCGAACACGAGGGAACCGGCGTCCACCATTTCCGTGAATGCATAACGGCAGCCGTGGCGTCTTGCGGAAAGACGCATCGGCAGGTCGGTGTGCCCTGCGAGCGGAGCGAGAATTGCGGTCCCCGCCGGATAAATGCGGTTGTTCATGAAGTGAGCTGTCCGTAAAATGAAATTCCCCGCATTCAAGCGGGGAAAGAGGGGTTCAAACCGTTGAAAAATCAGCGGGAGAAAAACTTCGCCGCATCTTTTTCATTTCTGATTTCGGGAGCGCCGTCCGCTGCGCACCACTCCTCGACGTGGACAATCTCCTCGCCGGGTCCGAGCTGATAGAGCGGGCTGAGGGTTTCCGCTTCAAGCATTTTTTCATTGGTGTAGATTTCGATGCTGCATCCGTTGTCCGGATATTCCGCGTCGATGAAATGCTCGAAACTCTTGGTGAAGACCGTCCCCTTGTTGATATAGGAGAGCCAGCCGTTTTCGCAGTTGAATCCGAGTTTGCAGGGGGATTTTCTGGAATCCTGGCGGACCAGCAGGAAATCTTCTCCGAATGTGTAACGCGGATCGTTCATGCGGGTATAGGGCCAGAACGCGTAGAAGGTATTCGGCAGGAGTGCGAACGGAGCTCTGTTCTGCGGCGCCACGGCGACTCCGCCCGGAGCCATGACCGTGATCGCCCATGCCGCGACTTCGATCTCCCACATGTTGTCGTTGCGGAGATGGTGCTCAATTTTGAATTTATTTCCGCCGAGAGGCGTAATCATGAGGGTCTTGGTGATGCCGGTGGTTTTTTCCTTGCCCGCCGAGAAAGAGACACTGCCGTCTTTGAGTTCCTTGACCGTTACTTTGGAGTTGTCCGGCGCATAGGTTCTCGGTTTGATTTCAGGGGAATGCCAGAGACGGTGCCCGCCGTAATTGACCCACTCTTTCGCACCGCTTGTTCCGGCAAGGTCTTTATCGACATTGAAAATATTGTGCTTGTTTTTTCCGACGAAACCGCCCATGACGCGCGGCCCGACATCGGTTGTGACGATCAGCTTGAAATCGCCGCTTTTGAGTTCCACACAGTTTTTCCAGCCCTGGAATGTCACTTTTTTCATGTTCTCACCTCTGTTGTTTGATCGTGATGCGATACAATACACCCTCGACTGCCGTGATTCCAGCACAATTTTTCATTCTTCCGGCTTTTTTCTCCGGAATGTTCCTGAGGACAGGAAGAACAAGAATGATTCCGGCATTTGAAAAGAAAGCTCAATTTTATTTTTGTTTTTCCCTTCCGTGTCTATATTTGAAACTTTTCTCCTGACGGGATATATTATGTGGCTGTCGCAAAAGCTTTATCTTTTGTGAGGATTCCCTTGAGGAGAAAGATTTTTACTGTTGATTTATGAAAGGGCAACCTCATGAGGATTGCATTTGCCGTATTGAAATATTTTCCGTTCGGGGGACTGGAACGGGATATGCTGCGGATGGCGGAAAGCGCCGCAAAAAGGGGACACCGTGTCGTGATTCATACCTCGAAGTGGGAGGATGATGCCCCGCTGCCGGAAAACATCGAAGTAAGACTTTTTCCATTGAAGAACATTGCCAATCACAGACGGATGCAGGAATTTGAACAGAAGTTCGATCAGGCTGTGAAAGAGAGTGTCTTTGATGTGAAAGTAGCTTTCAACAGGATCGGCGGATGTGACTTTTATTTTGCCGCCGATAACTGCTATGCGGTCGAGATGCCGAAGAAACATTCGAAATGGGTGTTGTCGCTCCTGCCGCGTTACCGCGCTTTTCTGCACCAGGAGAGAAAGGTCTTTTCCCCGGAGTCCTCCACACGTGTTTTTTATATTACGCCGCATCAGAAAGAGGATTTCATCCGCAGTTATGGAACGCAGGAGGAACGTTTTCTTTATCTGCCCCCCGGCATCAATGGAAAATGCGTCCGTCCGGCGAATGCGGATGAGATCCGTGCGGCGAAACGCAGGGAACTCGGCGTCGCGGAAGAGGAGCGGATGCTTCTTCAGGTTGCGTCCAATTACAAACTGAAGGGCGGCGACCGTTCAATTGAAGCGTTGTCTTCCCTGCCGGAAAGCCTCAGAAAGCGTTGCAGGCTGTTTTTTGCGGGTGTGCCGGACGGCGGAGCGGGAGAGTCTCTGGCACGGGAACTGCACCTGGAACGTCAGGTTGTTTTTCTCGGCGGGCGCAAAGATGTGCCGGAGCTGCTGCTTGCGGCGGACCTGCTGGTGCATCCCGCGCGGAACGAGGCGACGGGGACGGTTCTTGCCGAAGCGATTGCCGCAGGACTTCCGCTGATTTCCTCCGGTGTATGCGGGTTCCGGAATTTCGTTGAAGATGCCGGTTGCCCGGTTGTTGCGGAGCCGTGGAATCAGGGCGCTTTCAACCGTTCGCTTGCCGAAGTTCTGGAACATCAGGATGAATATCGTGAGAGAGCGCTGAAACACGCATCCGAAGTCGATTTCTGCCGTCGCGCCGATGTTGCGGTCGATTTTATGGAACAGTTTGCCGGGAAGTCCCGGAAAAAATAAGAAAGCAGGGGGCGGAATGGGGATTCGCCGCCCTGCCGATGGTGAGTTTCAGCACTGAATCAGCAGCCCGGAACAGGCTCTGATGTTGAAATTGAACGTGATCGTATCGTTCGTCCGGTTGAACGGGACTTCAAAACAATTTGTTTTCGCATCCAGAAGACGGACGGTCAACGTTTCCTTTTCCTCTCTGGTCAGTCCTTTGAGCTTGATTTCCATTTTCTTGAACCCGAAATTGTCATCATCGCTGAAAGAGCCGATCACGACTGCTTTCCTGCCTTTTTTGTCCGTTGCCCCGAGAACCTGCACCATTGCGTCGTCTGATCCGGATTCGACTTCCGTGCCGAGGCTTGCCAGTTTTTCAAACATGAAGTAGGAATACCAGGGTTTCTGAATGTCGAAAGTGACGGGATGCCAGAGTCCGTTCATTCCGCAGCCGACCCGCATATCGTAATACATCAGCATATCCAGCGGCAGTTTCTGGCAGCCGAGCATTGCGCAGAGCGCATACGCCGCGCCTTTCATACCCGCCTCCTGTTCCAGGGAATAAACCCAGGCGTCGGTCCAGCCTTTCACGTAATTCCATTCGTTCAGAATGCTTTCCGCCTGCGGCTGACCGTGGGTGTCCATGTAGTCGCGGACTTCCTGTACACTTGTAAAAATATCCGATACATTGCACGCATAACGGTGCCAACTGTAGAAGTCCAGCCTGATGTGCTGTTTTTCCAGTTCGGCAAAGAACTTTTCGGTCCACAGGTCTCCGCGCCAGTTGTTGATCGGGGCGCAGGAGGCGGGACCGCCGATTTTGAGTTCAGGGAAACATTTTTTGAGATGCTTTGCCGTGATGCAGAACATCTGCCGGAATTCCTCGGCGGTTCCCTGCCAGTTGCGCTTGTTGGGGGAATCGTCGCCGTCCAGATCGGCTTCGTTCCAGATTTCCCAATAGGTGATTTTCATGTTGAGCCCGTTTGCCCAGGAGCCGGTGCAGTGTCTGATGATATGTTCGCAGATGACCGCAAACTTCCTGAAATCCGGGGGGACGCAGGTGAACCATTTTCTCGGATTGTGTTCAATGCTGCCGCCGAGACGGAAAAACGGCTCGGTTCCGGCACGTTCGATGGCTTTCAGGTAAAGGTCCGTCATGACGAAATCATAACTTGCCGGATCGGTCGGGTCGGCGTTGAAATCCTTGAAGATCGCGCGGACGTCGACGGTATGCGGCGCGCCGTATGCGCTGCAGTGGTTTGCGTCATGCAGCCTGGCGTATGGAATGCGCAGCATTTTGAACGTGTCGAAATTCCCGCTGGTCTGATCGTCCTTTGGGATTTTGGGACCGTTGTTGCCTGCGTTCATCGGTTTGATTCTGCCAAGCTTTCTTGTGAAATCCACGGAGATTCTGGAGAGCGTTTTATCTGCCATGATGAAACCTCGCTGGTTAAATAAGTTTCACGCCGTTGATGGCGCAATAGTTTTCAATGAGCTCCAGATTGTCGCCGTAAGTGACGATGTAGTGCTGGCTCATGACGTTTTTCAGAAAATCATCGGACGGTTTTCCGAAACAGACCTCAAGGCTCGGAAGCTGCGGGGCAGGGGGCGCCCATCCTGCCTCCTCCCATTTTTCGGGAGTCTTCGCTTCCGCCTTGACCGCGTGAATCACGAGTTCGCCGCCGACCTGCGCCAGACGCACGATCGTGACGGTGCCGGTTCTGACTTTGGAGACATTCAGCAGCCCCTCGCCGAAAGAGCCGAACGCATTCGGCATGACGGTGACTTTTCCATCGACCGCAGATGCGGGGACGTAGTCCGGCACGCCCATGAACGCGGAATCTTTCGTGAACTCATAGAACTCCATATACGCAGGCGATTTTCCCGTGAGATATTTCATGATGAGTTCCGTGACCGCCCCGTAAGAATCGTTTTCCGGCACGGACGGAATGTCCATCTCGTCATGCAGGAGCGTCAGGGCGCCCGCCGGAGCGAATTTCAGCAGTTTTTTCACGCCGTCCACATCGCAGAAGGAAAATGCGTCATATCCGCGCTCTTTGATTTTTTGCTGGAACGCAAGCGAGAGGCGCACGGAATTTTCCACGGTGCCCTCCTGCGGCGCGCGCACGAAATTCCAGTTTTTCCTGATTTTCTCCGCAAGCGCGTCAATTTCATCCTGCGGGATTTTCCTGATGAGGTCGTCGATTTCAAGCAGATCGAAGTGTTCGATTTCCGCGCCGATCTTTTTCTTGAGGAGATTGCCGTCGTAAAGCGTGCCGAAAAGACGCATGTCGCGATAACCGCTCATACCGATGAAGGCATGGCGCATCATTGCCGTCGCAGATGCCGCCCGCAGGTAGGAGACAGCTTCGTCGTAACGCGGAGCGGAGTCTTTGAAATTCACGAGATATTTGAAATTGTAACCCATCTCCTGCATCGGGGCGCGGAGTGCCGTGGAGCCTGCCTGGTCGGCGGTGGTGACGAAATGGTCGCCGTCGCGCCAGCCGCTGAGTCCCCAGAGGAGCATCGGCTTATGTTTGAACGGTTCGATGACCTTGACGACCGCCCAGGTCGGAATCCAGCCGGCGATGCAGATGACCAGGGCGTCGAAGTCGCCTTTGGAGAGTTCTTCGACCGCACGCTGTGCCTGTTTCCCTTCGGGATCATCGCTGACCGGCGCTGTTTCGACCAGCTCCACGCCGCGTTTTTTGAGCTCATCCGCGGCGGTTCTGCATCTGCCGTCGATGAATTCGCGCGGTGTGTTGACCTCGCCGAATCCTACGAACCCGGCACGGATTTTCCATTCTTTACGGATCATAATCTACCTCCGAATGTTGGCATTAACAATGAATTCAATTTCTGATACTGTCTGAAATATTCCTGATATGCGGCGGAGTCGCCGTCCGGTTCAATTCGGGCGGAAATCCTGACCATGCGCGCCGCGGCGGCAGCGGTATCCGCAAAATCGCCGCAGGCGACTGCGCCGAGAATCGCCGCTCCGAGCGATGTCGCCTCCCCGCATTCCGTGACCGTGACGGGCAGATTCAGGACATTTGCCTTGATCTGAAGCCACAGGCGGCTCCTGGACGCGCCTCCCAGAGAACGGATTTCCGTGATCTCCGCGCCGAGAGAACGCAGGACTTCGATGTTGTCGCGCAGGAGATAAGCCACGGACTCCATGATTGCCCGCGCCCAATGTCCGCGTTTGTGTGCCAGCGTGATTCCGTAGGCGACTCCGCGCGCTTCGGAATTGCAGACCGGCGACACCGCGCCCGCGCAGTGGGGCAGGAGGATCAGTCCTTCGCTTCCCGCCCTGACCATCGCGGCGGCTTCATCGAACTCTTTGTAGCTCATGCCTCCCGTGAATTCATCACGGAAATGTTTCAGGAGCATTCCGGCGGTCGGCGCCCACGGCAGAAGGACGAAAGTATCCGGCGCAAAACCCAGATAGGTGCTGAGCCGCCGCTCCTCATCATAGACCAGCGACGGAAAGGCGGCGCAGAGCGCAAGAGTGCATCCGGTCGTTTCCGAGATCATCCCTTTTCCCGCACAGCCGCTTCCGAGGTTGCCGCAGACATGGTCGATCGGTGCCGCCGCCACCGGCGTGCCCGCCGGAATCATGGAATCGTTTTCGATGCATCGCCCGATGATTTCGCCGGAGTCCCTGAGTTCGGGAAGCTGTTCCTCCCGTATGCCGAGAAAATCCAGCATCTCCGTGTCATATCTTTTTGTACGGATGTCATAATAAAGACTCGACGGCATCAGTCCCCGGCAGGTTGCACAGCGTCCGGTAAGCTTGTGGACGATATAATCCTCGACCATCAGGAATTTTTCCGTTTTCGCAAAGAGCTCCGGTTCGTTTTCGCGGAACCACAGGATCTTCGCCGCAGGCCAGCAGGGAAGCATTTCAGTCTGCCCGGACAGATGGAAAAGCGAGCCGGAGGTGAACTCTCTCTCAATGATTTTCGCCTCGCGGCCCGCCCGGTTGTCCAGCCATACAATCGCTTTGCGGAGCGGCTTGTGGTCCGCCCCCGTCATGATCAGCGTTTCCGCCTGTCCCGTAACGGACATTGCACGGATTTTTTCCGGTGCGACGCCTGAGCTTTCAACGGCGGTTTTTACGGCTTCTCTGGTGGAGGCCCAGTACTGTTCCGCGTCGAGTTCGACAATGTCCGGCTCCGGTGTTTCGAGCGTATATTCGGATAGACCGCTTCCGCATGGTGTGCCGCTGTCGTCGAATACCACAGCTTTGATTCCGGTCGTTCCGATATCGAGTCCGAGATAATAGTTGCCGCTCATGATTTCAACCGCTTTTCTGCGTGGAACGGACTTCCACCTGATTCATGCTGATGCGGCTGACACGGTTTGCCACGATTGCCTGCGTGTCCTCGGTTTCCGAAACGATCTCACTGAAACGGAGGTCGTCGATCCATGTTTCCGGGCTGCCCTCCAGACGGATCGGCTGTTTTGCCCGGATGCGGAAATTCGAGAAAGTCATTGCGCCGATGTAGCGGAGACGGATGGAGTCTTCCACATTGATCCACAGCGGAACCCTTTCTGATTCGATCACGAAATTCGTGAACGTCAGGTCACGCAGGTCAAGATAACCGGTGCATCCCCTGCGGAGATAACGCACCGGGTTGTTGATGTTGATTCCATTGCCGCGGCCCTTGAACGTGATGTTGCTGAAAGTGCAGCGGCGGATTGTGTCGTCGCTCGGGCAGCCGATGCGGATTCCCTGGCACCAACTGTCCAGCGTGCAGTTGGTGATCGTGACGTCTTCGCAGACGGCATGGTGATCTGGCGAACGGCGGATTGCGCGCAGGATGATGCAGTCGTCTCCGGTGCGGAAAAAGCTGTCGCTGACCGTGACCCGGCGGCAGTCGTCGATGTCGATTCCGTCGTTGTTGATCATCTGCTGGCAGCCCGTGACGCGGATTCGCGACACGTGCACGTCGTCACATCCCAGCAGCCAGAAGGTCCAGCCGGGGGAGTCCACGAAGGAGACTCCCTCGAACAATACGTTTCTGCAGTCGAAGAACTGAACCATGCGCGGGCGCGGATGCGGCGGCTTTGCGAATGTCGCGCCTGCGGGGACAGCCGTATCATAGAAATCGGGTCCCGAACCGTTGATTTCGCCCATGCCGGTGATTGAAACATTCTCGGCGTGCGCCGCCGCGATCAGACACTTGCGGCTTCCCTCCGGCGACACGTTGTCGAAGCCCGGATCGCGGAAATCGTCATACTGTTCCGGATTGGAATATCCCTTGATCTCCGCGCCTGCGGGAAGATGGAGCTCCACATTGCTTTTCAGGCAGATTGTGCCGGAAAGATAAACGCCCGGTTCAAGACAGACTCTGCCGCCGCCCGCATTATGCGCCGCATCGACCGCCGCCTGAATCGCCGTTCCTGTTTTTTCTGTGACAGTATAATCCGCCATAATCCGTTTTCCTTTTTATTCAAACAGTTTGTTGATCTCGTCCACCGTGATGTCCGCCAGTTTGTATCCGCCGTCGGAACCGACCTGGCCGTTGATGATGAGTCCGCCGTATCCGCCGAATTTTTCCGCGTCGGGGCTGGGCAGATAGCCCGCGTGGAAGTTGCCGCCGCCGGAAAGCTGGACGAGAAAGGTCTGGAACGCGTGAGAGCGCGCCTTGATGTTCTGACCGTAATAGAGATACAGCTCAAACGGGTTGTTTGCAATGGCGATATCGCCGAGGCGGACCACGTTCATGTCAAAGATATATTCCGGATTTGCATCCTGGTCTTCATAGCGTTTGATCACAGCCTGCGCGTTCTTGATCAGGACAAAATGGTGCAGCTTGCTGTCATAGGGACCGGGGCCGTCAAGCTTTTCGTTCGCATGGGTTTCCGCGCAGAACTCTTCAAAAGCCTTGTCTTCCGGCATGATCGCCGTCAGGCGCGCAAGTTCCGCCTGCGCCTCTTTGAAATCCGTGTAGGAGGCGCGGCGGCGCGGAAGCGTCACATTCACAATTTCACTTTTTAATACGGGGGCGTAATCCACCATACCCGGAACGGCTGATCTGACGGCTTTGAGCAGACGCTCCGCAAGGACCGGGACTCCGTCTGCATGCCAGAAATCCGGTTCCGTCGTATAGTGTCTGACAAGATCGCGGGGAGACTGGCAGCCCGCCGGGGAAATCTGGTAAATCGTATGGAACTCTTCTCCGTATTCCTTCTTGAGAAGCTCGCGCGCCGCCCCTGCGAAATCGGAGGACACCACATAGGTGGATTCCATATTCTGCGACGGACATGCCGCATTGAGAATCATGCCGGTGCGCTTTCCCTGTTCGTCGAACGTGAAAAGCATTTCGAGCCCCGTGTCTTCGCCCGCTTCCATGCCGATGAAATCGGGGCGCGTCGTGTCTCCGTACATTTCCGCTTTTCCGTTGGAGTAAACGGCGCGGCGGCAGTGTCCGATGCGCGCATTGCCGAATGCTCTCGCGATTCCTCCGGGTTTCCGGTTTTTCCATGCGCTGATGATGCTGTCCGCGATGACGGGAATTGCAAAATCGGCATATTCTTCAGGCGTGAGCGTCTCATTTCTGAGTTTGTTCCATGCCGCCGTTGCGACGCCGACAACTCCTTTTTCCGTGTTCCGGAATGCGATGGACGGCGCGCTGTGTGTATGAATGGCGTTGAGGAATATTTTCTTCGTGTCAATCGAGGGATCGCGCTTTGCGACTTCTTCGCGCAGACGGTCCACGAACTGCTGAGGGCATCCGCCGTTGTCGATTGAGCCCGTAATGAAATACTCATCGCCGGAACTGACTGCCAGAATGACGCTCTTGAGCCGGGAGTGTATCCCTTTTGCAATCCGGGTGTAATACTGCCCGTAAAGTGGAATTTGCTTTCCGAGGGAATCCGGCGTGATGTCCGCTTCGCTCCATCCGATCATCAGTTTTCCGTTCATAAGAAACAGCCTTTCAGTTTTGTTGTTTTGTATTGTTCATGTATTTTGTCGCCAGAAACAGGGCCGGCACCAGCAGGAGGAACAGGAACGCCCCCACAAGGAAAATATTGCGTGTGCCGAAGAAATAGATTACCACGCCGCCGAACAGTGAACTCAGCAGGATGCCGATCATGCGCAGGCTTGAGGCGAGCCCGAACAGAACTCCGCGGCGGCTTTCCGGTGAAGAACGGGACAGCATGGTCTGAAACGCGGGTTCAAGTCCGCCCGCAGCAAGAAAATTGAGAAAACGAGCCCCGCCGAACAGGGTCAGGGACATTGCATAAGCCTGGAGCAGCATGGTTGCGGCGGAGACGAGCAGCGAGGGCAGGGCGATTTTCTGCGGCGAATAACGGTCGCAGAGTCTGCCGATCAGGACGCCGGAGAGGATGCCGCCCGCCGCCGCCAGCGCGCTGATCCAGCCCGTATAACAGGCGGTATTTTCCACCCCGTGTATTTTTTCGACCATCATCGCGATGTAAGGCTCGTCGAATCTCCGCGCGACGCCCATCATGACAAAAAGAAGCAGAATGATCCAGATGCCGGCGGAGAATCCGCTCAGCATTCCCTGTTTCTTCGCCCCCTTGCGGGGAACTTCCGCGCGGGCGAAATTCTCATCCACGAAAAACTGAACCAGAACCCCGCCGGTCAGATACAGGATTCCGCAAATGATGAACGCCCAGGCAAACCCGAAATAGTTCACGATCAGCCCCCCTGCGAGAAATCCCGCCATATTGCCGCTCCAGAGCGCTGTGCTGAGCGTGCCGAGGGCGAATCCGTGGTGCGCTTCCGGCGTGTTCGTGACGACAAGAGTCTGCGCCGCCGTCACTGTGCCTGAAAACGCGGAGATGAAGAAGCGGATTATGATTAAAACAATCACGTTCGGCGCAAGAATCAGGCAGGGAAAGAGAATTCCTGACACATAATTCGCGCGCAGGAGCATCAGTTTCCTTCCATATCTGTCCGCGAGCACTCCCCACAGCGGCGACGACAGGCAGAAGCTGAAAAGCCCGAAGAAATTGAATGCGGAGACCCACAGCCCGCGCATCTGTTCGTCTTCGATGTGCAAATGATCTCTCAGATAAATCGGGATAAACGGCATGACCGCTGCAAATCCCGCCATGGACAGGATCTGCGACAGCCACAGGAAGAACAGGTTCTTTTTCCAGTTGATCTCCCGCGCAGGGGCGTTCATAGCTTGACCCAGCTCCTTTTTTCCGCCGATTCCTTGACTTTTTCAAGGAGATATTGAATATAAATTCCCTGTTCGAGGGTTGGTCCAAGCGCTTTGCCGCTGTGGGTCGAACTCAGGAATGTGTAAAGACAGTGCATGTGCCCGCGCAGCCAGCCCATCGGCGCTTTCGGCGTCGGGAATCCGGCAGGCTTGTCATAACGCTGTCCGCAGTCGATGGCAGTCCAGCCGCGCATTCCGCCAATCGGTTTCGAGGCGGCGGAACAGTCATAATAATAGAGGCGATGCAGGTCCATCGGCACCATCTTCAGCGCGCCTTTGCTTCCGTAGATTTCAAAACTCATTTCATCCTCGGTGCCTGTCGCGATTTTGGACGCATTGATGCTGCCGTAGGCGCCGTTCGGCAGACGCACCGTCGCCAGCATATTGTCCTCCGCATCGACTTTGACCATCTTCGACGGGTCTTCGGCGGAAGGCCTTTCCAGGTATGCGATGTGCGTGACAGCGGAAAGTTCGCTGAAGTCTCCGAGCAGATAGTTCATCAGGTCGAGCACATGGCTGCCGAGATCCGCCACGACTCCTCCGCCGGATGCCCCCGAAAGCTTCCATTTCAGCGGCGCTTTCGGATCGGAACTGCCGGAGTGCAGATAGGACGCGCGGAATTCCAGAATGTCGCCGATCTTCCCTTCCTCAATCAGCAGCTTTGCGCGAAGCGTGATCGGGAAAAAACGGTTCTGCAGCGTCATCTGGGAGATGCCTCTGTAATCCTTGAGCGCTTCCTTGATCTGCATTGCCTCGTCGAGTGTTGCCGTCAGCGGCTTGTCGCAGTAAATGTGCTTGTTGTGCCGGATTGCGGACATGAGCGCTTCGAAATGCAGGTTGTTCGGCGTGCAGATATCTACAATGTCGATATCAGGATTTTCCGTGATTTCACGGTAATCGGTGACCGCGTGTTCCGCTCCGACCTGCGCCGCACCCTTTTCCGCAGTGGAGGTCTTCGAGGTGCAGACGTGCGTGATTCTGGTTTTGAACTCCTGCTGATCGTAAAACAGCGGAATGTTCATGTGCCCGTAGGCATGAACTTTGCCGATGAATCCGAATCCGACCATTCCGGTTTTATAAATTTTCATGTTTCATTTTCTCCCGTTGATGTTGGTGTTTTTGAATCTACCGCATAAATCCCGGTTTTTCCAGAATTTTTCCGAAGATTCCGAAAACAATACCGTTCCCGGCAGTATGGCTGATCCCGCCGGGAGTGATTCTGCTGTATACGGGATTAACCCAGCAGCTCCTTTTCCGTTTCCGCGATCGCCTCTTCGATGATGTCCATTCCCTTGAGGGCGACTTCATTCGGCATGATGATCGGCGGGCTCATACGCAGGATGTGCCCGGCGGGAACCCATGCGAGCCCCTTGCCGAATGCTTTCTGGTAGACCATCTTTCCCGCTTCGTCGAACGGGGTTTTGAGGACTTTGTCCTTGACCAGTTCGATACCGAGCAGACATCCCTTGCAGCGGGTGTCGCCGACGATTTTGTATTTCGTGGTCCAGTCCGCCATGCGCTTCTTGAAGAGAACCTCCAGCTCCTGTGCATGTTCCAGCAGCCCTTCTTCTTCGATGACCTCGAAGCAGGCGAGAGCTGCGGCGCACGCCATCGGATTGCCTCCGTAGCTGGTCGAGGCGCTGATCTTGTCGACGGCGTCCGCATACGGAGTGCGCACCGCCATGCAGGTCACGGGGAAGCCGTTTCCGAAGCCTTTGCCCATGGTGACGACATCCGGCAGGACGTTCCAGTGTTCGCAGCAGAGAATCTTGCCGGTTCTGCCCATGCTTGTGAGGACTTCATCTGCGAAAAGCAGAATATTGCGCTCGTCAAGGAACTTGCGGAGTTTCGGAAAGAAGTCGTCCGGCGGCATGATGCTTCCGCCCCAGCCCTGAATGGGTTCGAGGACGAATGCCGCGACCTGTCCGGTGGTGGATTCTCTGATGAACTTGTCATAGAATTCCAGATAACGTTCCGTGTCAAGTGTGCCGTCGGGACGCGTCCACCACGGACGGTAGGTGTCGGGACGCGGTACGAGATAGAATCCTTCGGGACGCGCCGAACCGCTGAATTTTGTCATGCGGGCGAGTCCGATGGAGTGTCCGCTCTTGCCGTGGAAATCCATGAAACAACTGATGAATTCGTGTTTGCCTGTTGCCGCGCGGCAGGTGCGCAGGCCTGCTTCGACCGCAGTCGTGCCGCTGTCATAGAGCTGGAAGCATTTCAGGTCGCCGGGAAGGACGGACGCCATTTTTTCAAGCAGCCTGACTTTGATTTCAGTCGTGAAGTCGTGGGCATTCATCAATTGCTTTGCATACTTTGCGACCCCTTCGGAAATTTTCGGGTGGCAGTGTCCGAGTGTCGTTACGTAAATGCCGCTGGAAAAGTCGATGTACTGATTGCCGTCAACGTCTTCCAGCATACAGCCGGATCCACGTTCAAATGCGACCGGAAACAGTTTGACCTGTCCGGAGAGCCCACGGTAATATTTTGCGGCTCTGGCATGAAGTTCTTTGCTTTTCGGCCCCGGAATCGTGTCTGTCACGAGGTGCGGATAACGGTTGAGGTCGAGTTGATACGGCGCTGGATTGTACTTGCCCATTCTTCTGCTCCTTCTGAATAGATGTTAAAAAATAAATCGGCATGATTTGTTTTATTGAAGATAAATTATAAACCTTTTTTCCTTTTTCTCAAGGGATAAATGGTCTGATGTGTTATTTTATCTTCAATATAATGTTATTTTTTAACAAAAGTATCATCCTTTGATTTTCAGTATGATTGGTTCATAGTCCGCCAGCCCTTGGAAAATTTCGAGGGAATTGCCCTTCTGTTTCCATTCCAATGCTTCCCATGTTCCTCTGCCGGAAAGATATTGAACGCCCCTTATCGTTTTCTGAACTCGGATATGAATGCTGGAAAGCGCATCGAAATTCAGGTTGATTATTGCCAGCAGATCCGTCTGGTCCGGCAATATCGCATGAAGTGCGTAAATATTCTGTCCCTCCATGACGATATAGGGCAGGGGAGTTCCGTTCAGTTTGTCCAGCACTTTGATCAGCAGGCGTTTCCTGCCGGGGGAGAGATAATTGTACCATGGCATCTGCAAATGAGCCGTATAAACCGCGACCTTTCCGCCGGCAGCATTTCGATAGAGTGTAGTGCCCGGAGCGATGACGGTTTCCTGTGAAGACTTCCGGTAAGGAATCGAAACAAGCTGTGTCAGTATCTCCGTATCGGGGCTGTTGACCGTAAGGAACGGGCAGACAAAGTCGTTCATCAGACTCAACTGCTCTTTCGTCTCGCATTCCTGTTCATAGTTGAAGCGGAATTCCCGGGTTTCGGCATTGACGCCGATCTCTTTGGAAAAACCGCGTTTACAGAACTCTTTTGCCGCAGTGCCGTCAAGAAGCAGGGAGCCGGACAGCATATCTCTGAGTTCATCGTCAGAGAAAAATGCCACGCTGTCTTCCCCTGCGAGCATTCTGATTCCGGGTTCGGCGGGAAATTCATAACGTGCGGGAATTCCTGTCTGTCCCAGAACCTGTGGCTGCCAGTCGGATTTCCAGAACGCTTTTTCGGGTTTCACCGGATGCCAGAATTTTCCCCAGTTGTGAATCGGAGTGATCGGTCCCTGAAGTTTTGCGGTGCGCATGGTTTCTTCCAATGCCTGGTAATATCCGGCATGTTTTCCCATGATTTCATCATAAGGTTTTTCCGTGGCTGGATCGGGCCAGCCGAGATTCGTCAGCCAGAGCTTTGCCGCATTGAGCCCGTTCAGGATTGCGCCGGTGATATGGGCGTGCATGCTGATTGCAGCCTTGCTGTAACGGTTCTGCGGGAAAGTATCCGATTCATCCAGCACTTCGGGGATGTCGCTGTTGATCTTGCGCAGGGATTGCGTATATGCCATTCGGTGGGGAAAGAATTTTGCATCGCCTTCCATGTACATTGCGTTGTTGATCCGCAGGAACGGTTTTGTGCCGCCGGCAAGCGCTTTTGCCATCTTGCCTGTCATGAGAAATTCGGACCCCGGCGTGCAGTAGCCGCACCGTATGGCGGGATTGACCGAGTCAATTGCTTTGCGGATGATGCCGGCGAACTCAATAAGAGACTCTTTACGCACTTTTTCGAAACGCTCGAGGAGCGGATCGCCGGGTTCTGCGTCTTTTACGATTCCCCGAAGTTCCTCCGAGGTGTATTCCCGTTCCGAAAGTGCGTTGAAACGCTTCATGTGAAGCGGGCAGAAACACTCCAGCCCGTGACCGTCAATCAGGCGGACGTCGTCATCAACAAGGAAGGAATACGGTTCTTCTTCTGCAAGCATGATGACGCTTTTTTTCACATAATCCTGAAATCCGGGATCAAGCAGGCACCAGCGGACCAGATTGCCGTGAATATTGAGTGTCTGCTGCCATTTTTCCTGCGAGACCGGAGCTCCCGGCCAGCCGTGCCCGATCAGGCTTTGAAGCAGGATTCCCACGTGAATGCCGGTCCCCTCAAGCGCTTTCTTGTATTCTCTGAAAAGCTTCACATAAAAAATCGGCTTTTCGATTGCGGGGAATCCCTCCGGATGAAGCGTCAGACACAATGCGACTTCATTGAGCCCTGATTCTTTCTGAAGACGTTTTGCTTCGCTGACCATATAATCCAGTCTGCCGGGAAACAGACCTACCACATTGATGAATCTCATTTTTTTTCCTTTGGTTGGTTTGAGGACTCATGCTTGTTTGTTGGAAAAAATATCAGGTAAAAAGAATTTCGCAAGAAAAAAAATCCGGAAGATTTGTTTTTTATGGAATATAATGTTAATTTATAACATCAACGAGGGAGATGGCGGAATGCACCAGCGTCATAAAAAAATATTGGATATGCTTCAGGCAGGTAAACTTCTGATTAAGGAAGCTGCCGTTGAACTTGGAGTCACAGAGATGACTCTGCGGCGGGACTTGAAAGAGCTTGAGTCGAAAAAAATGGTGCTTCTTGTGAAAGGCGGTGCCGTTCCCCATCCGGCGCGTTATGAGCCGGAGCAGACGGAAACTGAATTGCTGGGGCGTAAATTTGCGATAGCCAAAGCGCTTTTCCTGCGGATTCTTCCAACGGATACGATTTTCATCAGTACTGGTTCAACGAGTCTTGCATTTGCAAAGGTGATTGCGCGTCAGAATGTTCTGCCGATGACTGTCGTGACGAATTCTCTGTCTGTGGCATCGACTTTGTTCCGTTCCTGTTGCAAAGTGATTTTGCTGGGCGGGGAGTTGCGGACAAACTCTTTGGATCTGGTCGGCCCGATTTCGGAAAAAAACATAGAGGAGTATCATGTAGATTGGTTGATTTCCGGTTGTGACGGAGCTTTTTCCGATTATGGTTTTTATACTTCGGACATCAGTCTTTCGAATCTTGAAAAGAAGTCGATCGGGATTGCCGACCATGTTGCGGTCATCGCGGACAGTACAAAATTCGGTCGTAAAGCCCTGACACGTTTTGCTGCCTTGAAGGATATTGATCTTCTTGTTACGGACAATGGACTATCTGATGATGACTATAAGAAATTAAGAAAAGCCGCAATTGAAGTCATCAAAGTGGAACTGGAAATTTCAGAATAATCTGTTTCTTGCGCGAACCTTACTCTGGTGTTTATTTTGTATATAAGGTTCGCTTTTTGCTTAGATCGTTGATAACCAATATCTTGTATCTTCATGAGAAGTGATATTGTTCCTCATTGATAATCAGAATTATTTCCTTCGCGCTTTTGCAAATGTAACATTTTGATTTATATTGCTTTCGACACTCACCGTCGCGTCCTCCCGCGAGGACGCGTGGATTGAAATCGAGGCTCTCGACATAGCAGAAAGCGGCGATAAAGTCGCGTCCTCCCGCGAGGACGCGTGGATTGAAATTTCCATGATTCCTCGGGCAGATATTCCCCGATCGTGTCGCGTCCTCACGCGAGGACGCGTGGATTGAAATGTTCCAGATTAGATTGTAAGCACGATGCCAAAGGTCGCGTCCTCCCGCGAGGACGCGTGGATTGAAATGGTTCCTCAGATTCAGGCTCCCGAAAGTGGATGTCGCGTCCTCCCGCGAGGACGCGTGGATTGAAACCTTAATTTTTTCCAATTTGCTATGATCAATCTGTCGCGTCCTCCCGCGAGGACGCGTGGATTGAAACTGATCGTGAGATTGGGAGAAAGGTCAGTTATGGTCGCGTCCTCCCGCGAGGACGCGTGGATTGAAACATTAATCCGCCTAACAATTATACGGCCGCCAATGTCGCGTCCTCCCGCGAGGACGCGTGGATTGAAACTTGGTCTCGTCAATGTGCGTGCGGATTTGACCTGTCGCGTCCTCCCGCGAGGACGCGTGGATTGAAACGTTCCTTGTCTTCCGGGGGGATACCCCCCGACAGGTCGCGTCCTCCCGCGAGGACGCGTGGATTGAAACCCTTGATTTGCCATTGACCGCCGAGACAATCCTGTCGCGTCCTCCCGCGAGGACGCGTGGATTGAAACTGGTATGATGTCTTATGCGACTGATAAAAAATTGGTCGCGTCCTCCCGCGAGGACGCGTGGATTGAAACCATCTCCTTGTGATTGCTTTTATCTTTTACCAGGTCGCGTCCTCCCGCGAGGACGCGTGGATTGAAACTACGGAAGGGCGATCATGGACTATGAGAGATGAGTCGCGTCCTCCCGCGAGGACGCGTGGATTGAAACTGATCGGGCAGATGGGAGGCGAGGTTTTGCCTGTCGCGTCCTCCCGCGAGGACGCGTGGATTGAAACACTATCATAATTATCCCCGCTAAAAGGTAATGTGTCGCGTCCTCCCGCGAGGACGCGTGGATTGAAACTCTATTTTGACGAGCACGGCTACGGTTATTATGTCGCGTCCTCCCGCGAGGACGCGTGGATTGAAACCACTTTGGTTACGGGCAAAATGGAATATCAACGGGTCGCGTCCTCCCGCGAGGACGCGTGGATTGAAACCGCAAGCCCGGCTGGAATCCGATGAAGCCGCGAGTCGCGTCCTCCCGCGAGG